>Ga0209489_104982_pt1 | contig 23725 bp, 10 predicted proteins | sample SiratrowhiteBW_FD_187527 | JGI IMG/M metagenome (GOLD analysis project Ga0209489, IMG submission 187527) | Root nodule microbial communities of legume samples collected from California, USA - Siratro white BW (SPAdes) (version 2) | ecosystem: Host-associated > Plants > Roots > Nodule | place...
ATATTTAAATATTAAGTTAAAAAATATAAATTAAAAAAAATGTTATCCAAATTTTAAATTTAAATAAATAATAATAATTTTAAAAAGTATATAATAAAAATATAATTATTAATATAATTTAAAATATTTTTAATATAATTATTAATATATTTTTAATATAATTATTAATATAATTTAATATAAATTATTTTATTAAGAATGATTATATTAAATTATATTAAATTTAATATAATATTATTAATTATATAACCAAATTTTCTAATACTTCTTCTTCCTCCTTCACGGGCTTCTGTGTCAATATGCACTGTTTCTTCTTCCTCCACGCTCCACACCTAGTCTGTTTCTTATTCCTCCACGCTCTACACCTGGTCTGTTTCTTCTTCCTCACTGTTTCTTCTTCCTCCACACTCCACACCTGCTTCTCTGTTTCTTCTTCCTCATTATTTCTTCTTCCTCCACACTCCACACCTGCTCAGCGTGTCCGCCAGTTAGCGCCGCGTCCGACACACAAAACACTGTGTCTGACACGGTGTTGTACACGCGTCCAACGGGTGTCCGTGTCAGCGACGCGTCGGACGCCGGGACACGGCGGTTGAGGGCCGTGTCCGAGCTTCACAGACTAGGATTATAGTCTGAGTTTGATTTCAACATGGCATGCATGCTTCCTCTTACTTGGCTGCTGTGAAATTCGAAAGGGCATAGTTTTCTATTGTTGGTTTCTCTGTCCTTTTTCATGCTTTTCTTCTGGGCAGAATTTGGATCTGCACTGTTAACTTTACACTTTGCATATATGAAATGAATATATGAACTGGAGGTGACAAATCTTATATGGTTCTGATACGATTGACAGTAGTTATCATTCCCTTTGCTATGAGCTAAGAATAGAATGTTGATGGACTTGCTTGCTTTCATCACAAGGCTAGTTAGGGGCATTACTTGCCACAATCGTAGCTTTTTCTCCCCTTTTGTTTTCAGATTCAATTGAAATTCATGGTGAAAACTGTGACTTTGATTCAAGTCATTTGGGATGTGGTCATGGTGACAGTTATGTTTTCCTATGGAACAAGCGTATGTTGATGAATTTTGAATGAACATTCACACTCCATATTGTTAGTTTCAAGAGGGGCTAATTAACTATAGTAGTGTAATTTTTTTTCTAAATTACGAAAAAAGTGTAAGAGAAATTTTTATTACAGATTTGGATAAGTCGTATGGCATGGTGGCGAGATAGTATGAAGATGTCGTACCACATTGTGGCAAATTTCACTCGGCAAAAAAGTTGTACGGTAGAATGGTGACTTCTTACTTAAAGTCATACCATGTGTGACGACTTCTTTGGCCACATTTGCAAAGAAGTCGTGCCACGTGGCGGCGACTTCTTTGGTGGAAATTACACAGAAGTCTCCGCCACGTGGTACGACTTCTTTACAAATGTGGCAAAATAAGTCTCCGTCACGTGGTACGCCTTCTGTGTAATTGGTTTTCTAACTTTCTGAGGTTCGTAATACATATAACATAGAGATACCTATATTGTGTTCACTTAAATATTTTCTTCTTTCCTCTTCTCCATTCCATATCAAACCATTCTTACTCAATTACTTTCTCAATCACAATGAATCATTTTCATAGTGTTGGGAGTTCTACAATGTCTAAGGATGAACCAATTATCCGAGACATGATAATTGATTCTAGCTCAGAAGATGAAGATCTTGAGGACATGGAAGATGATGTGCCTGCAAACACGATTCATCTATATCAGTCAAATACCACAACAACAACAAATACAGAATATGAGCTCGAGGAGCACATGTGTTTCAATTCCAAAGATGCAACAGTATTTGCAATCAAACAGTTTCACATTCAGCAAGGGTACAAATTCATGGTTGTCGAATCAAAAACAGACAGATATGTTGTTAGATGCATTCACTATAACAACGGTTGTCAATGGCGACTACGAGCATCTTACTCAAAAATTAGAGACCAATGGGAGATCAAACGAATTGAATCACCTCACACTTGTTTGTCAACTGTAATGTAACAAGATCACATCAACCTTCATTCACACTAAATTGCATCCATCGTGGTGAATTCTGTAAGGACAAATCCCTCAAGTCCAGTGAAAAGTTTGATTGCAGAAATCAAAAATCGGTATGGTTATAGTGTCACGTACAGAAAAGCCTTGATAGCTAAGCAAAAGGCTCTTGTCATGGAGTTCGGCAATTGGGAAGACTCATATAATTATCTTCCCATATGGTTTCAAGCTTTACAACAAAGTCTTCCAGGAACAATTGTACAGTATGTCACTAGATCGGTTGTTGTTGATGCTCTAGAAGACAACTCCTATCACATATTAGAGCGTGTCTTCTGGGCTTTTAAACCTTGTACTTACAGGTTTAGTTATTGCAAGCCCATTGTCCAAGTTGATGGAACCTTTTTAACTGGCAAATATCATGCAACTTTGTTAACCGCAATTAGTCAAGATGGGAATCGCAACATATTTCCATTGGCTTTTGCAATTGTTGAAGGAGAAACCAAGGAGGCCATGATATAGTTCTTCCAATTATTACGTGCATTGGTCACACCCCAACCAAATGTCTGCCTTATAACTAACAGAGGCTCAGCCATACTATCAGCATTGGAATCTCCAGAGGTTGGTTGGGAATCACAATCAATGTTTTGCATCTGCCACATTGCATCAAACTTCAATATGTGCAGTGACTTGATCAAACTTAGTTTAAACCAGACTAAAACCAGAATACATGTGAGTTCATTACAAAAAAAAATCAATTGGTTGATTATAAAAATAGTTTATTGATTTTTACATAGATATACTTATAATATAGCGAAATCAAATGTGAATCAAGATTCAGGGAGGGAGAGATCAAACACACATGATTTATACTACTAGTTAACCCTTCTTCAAGGGCTATATCCAGTTTTCCTTGCCAACAAGCAATGAAAATCCACTAACCATACTTAATTGTAAACCTAGCACCCTACTACACACAAGCAATTTAAAACAATACCACTGCAAACACTACAACACAACTATAAACCTTATACAACAATTTCAAACTCAATAAATGAAAAATTGTACACCAAATCACCCCTGCAACAGATTTGAGACACAACAAACTCAAGATCAATTGCAGAAAACTTCCTTGATTCTAAAAATGATGTAAACCAGTGTAGAACTTTCATAAACCAGTGGAGGCATACTAAGAACCCTTTCTTGAAGATTTACAGATAGATATGCTTTGATTGGAACTGGAAGTTCCAGAACAGGCGGCTGGTATACCACCATAATGAAACTGCCTTTTCTTTTTTTTTTTTTTTATTCGGATAGGATTTATGTTGGCTTCGTTGGGAGGCTCACGTAGTTTGTTACGTCAGCTCCAAAAGGATAAGTTGCATTGGAATTGAGAAAGTTCCGTGGAATTCAAAATTGCATTAATAAAAGCAAAGGAGTCTTCAACCCTCTCAATCAATAGAGGCTAGATCAGACTAAGGAGAGAGTCGGTTGAGCCGACAGGGTCATTTACCAATAGTGACAATGGCAAAGGGGGGGACCTGAACACTGCTGAACCGGAAGAGATTGCTCAGGATGAGTGTCTGGGTAACAAAGCCGAGAAGGGTGTAGTCAAGGTGCGAGTTTAACGAGCAAGGAGAGTGATTTGGCCCATAGAAGCGAGGACCTAGAAGAGAGGGTTGATACTAGGTTAGTCGTAGGATTTGCTTCTATTGGACCTGGGGTTGGTCAAGGTACTGCCTCAAGGCGAGCTGTAGAGGGGATTTCTTTTTTGTATTCTTTCACTCAACCTTGTGAATGCCGCATTGGAAAGCCCCTCTTGAAAGCTATCGATCACTGACGAGAAAAGAGAATGAAATCACTTGCTAAACAGCTAGTAACTTTAGAAGCTATAGCCGATGACCCTAGCTTCCATCATTTCTTGGTTAAAGATTCACTTTTCTCACTTGAAAAATGATTGTTACTTTTTTCTTGAATTGCAACACAATGTAAAATCTCAATTCTTTCTCTTTGTATTCTGTATGTATGAAAAGTTATAAAAAATACGTGTTTTTAAAGTAGTTTTACAACAGTTGTAAAAAACGTTACTCATTAGAACAATTAGTTATGGGAAATCAATTGGTCAAAAATTCAGTTAAATCAATTGATTTTACATAACAAAATTTGTACTTGTTTTTAATTTCAAAACCAAATTCAAATAAATTTCTTATATGAACCTTTGCACATGATTTCATCAATACACAAACTAAAAGTTAAGATAAAGCCTCTAAACCATCTTTAACTCGAGTTACTTTTGATCTTTTAACTTTACTTTGGAAGCTATTAATTTCTCTTAGACTTCATCAAATACACAATCGGCAAGATTTCCAACATCACCTGGAACAAGATCACACAACAAAAAAAGAATAAATTAAGTGAAACTATATTTTCTTTTCAAATACAATATTGATCACAAAATTTGCACAAAGAAAACTTCAAGAACAATTTTAAGCTTAGTTTGGACTCTCTTACTAGTCGAAAAAGTTTTAGAAACTTTGGTTTTTATCTCATGTTCAATGGTTTATAATTGAGTATCGATTTTAACCTATTTTTTTATTCAATTAAAATTTTGTTTCAATATCTTAATTTCACTTACGAGTAAAATTAATTAATTAATTCATCATTTTAACATATTAAAATAGAGGAATCCAAAGTCTTCAATGAAGTTAAGTGATTTTAATATATTAAAAACTTATTTTAACATATTAAAATAGAAAGATCAAAATTACTTCTAGTTTTAATCGATTCTAATCTATTAAAATAATTATTTAATCATTAAGATGGCTTTAGTAGTCATTCGAAATCAGTTAAGAACATTTTAACATACTAACAACATCAATTAAAAAAATCTATCACCAAGACAACTTCTGATTCATTCGGAAAAATTTTTTAAATACAATTTTAGGATCAAATCATGAAAGAGAAAACTTATAATCAACACAACACAAAGAGAAAACTTCTAAATTTTCGTGATCTTTGTCAATCCTCAAATTTTCATAAAAAATGTTGGATTCATGAAATACGTGAATCATAAATCTAACAAAGTCCCCTATTTGATGAAGACAACCATCTCATATAGTCCAAACACAAATATGTTGATCTATATTGATTTGAGATAGATCCCTACACAAAACAAATAATCTTGCACCAAAATAATACACCAATATACAAACACTAATAAAGTATTTATCTTACTCTTTGACTTAATCAAATTGAGCATATACATGAAATGAACAAGTGATTCTTGTTGTCACTTTGTTTTATTATTGTTCTTTGTTAATTCTTGTAAATTGGGTAAATTAATTTCAAAATGTGCTATTTTTAGTTGTTGTATTGTTGTTTTCGTATTACTTCTAAGCATTGTAAAGATAAAGAACCAATAAATAAAATTTGTACAACACCAAATCAATTGATATAAATAATTTTACTTAACTACTTATTGGTAAGTTTAAGTCTTGAAATACATAAGTTGAAGTTTTGAGCATGTTGTTTATGGTGGTATTTTCAAAGGGAGTCAAAGGAATTATAGAGGAGGTTTCTCTTTTTCTCTGGATATCAACAAATATTTTTCTGTGGAGTTTATGTTGTTATCTTGATTATAAAAAATGTTAGGATTTATGGTTATAAATGTTTGTAATTGAAATGTGATTCTACTCTGATTTGTTAAGTTTTTTTTTTTTTTGTCCTCAATTTAATTATTAAAGGAAGATAAATAAAATGTATAAAAAAATTGTGGAGCAAGGACTTTCAAGTATCTTACATCTTTCATGAAGACAATTATTATATTTATAATCTTGTCAACTTTAAAATTAATAATAAATTGAACTTTATTTGATTTAATGTTCTACCTTTTTTTAAATCTAAACTTTTAGTGATAGGTATCAACTCTCATATTTCCAACTTTCATATTTTCATTTTGTATAACTTTTGGCCAGTGAAAATTTGATTGTATATGTCTTAAGCGTTAGTTTGATTTGCTTTTTTCATATATTTTTAATATATTTTCATACTTGTTGAATCCTAAAATGTCAACTAATATGTGACCGTTGACATAAATTTTGGGCTTCCTTCTTCGGATGTTGCTCCCAAGTAATGTACAACTTTTCAATCTTTTTTCAACACACATGTTCTCAACAAGGTCCAATCTCACTCAGTTGAATATTCATATAAAGGAGTATTATGTAATTCTATTCGAGTCAAACTTAAATTATGGTTTCAGCAAAAAAGGAAAAAAGATATACATAATATATAATGTAGCACTTTTATTACGAAAAAACTTATTACGAAAAAGGAAATTGTTTGTTGTTCCAAATCCAAAGAGCTACAACTCAATTGTCTTCATTATGAGTATCATGTCTTTCCCTCACTTTAACTCGTCCTTCTGTTTCTTTCCCTTCAATTTTTGAATTCGAAACATTGACATGATGCAAAATTCAAAGGTTACAGGGAAAAACAAAAATGAAGACAAACACTACACCGACACCGACATGTGAAAATTCCCTGAAATTTAAATTAATTTTGAATTTAAATCATCCGACAAACAATGTTTAAAAACAAATAGAGGGCATGCCAGCCATAAAGTTCAGCTGGAAACGAGTGGATCCCACACATGCAGTAAATCAGTCTTCTATTTTTAATAATGAACATTATTTTTTGTTTTCCTTTTAATGTTTTATATACATATGAAATTTTATAATTCGTAGGATTTCTCGCGTAAATCCTTTTAAAATAGAACAAGGTAAACATTTAATTACCTTACGGAAAACTTAAACAACCTAAATATTCGCTAGTGTATTATTATAAATATTAATCATCGTACTTCAACAAGAACGTTTTTCAAAATTATTCTCTTTCTATTTTCCTTTTTTAGGTATATTGAATTTCAGAATTATATTATTATATTATGTTAATAAATCATAATTTGAATGAAATTGTATCTTTTGAAACTTTGCGTACTGGTTTTAATTATTTATTTTCTTAATCTTTTAATCAAAATTAATTTTATTTACTCATATTGTCAAATTTTGGAAACATCCAAGCAATATGGGGAATACTTGGTAACTAGGTAAATAAAACTTCATATGATATCTAAACACAAAAGTGGTTTGGCTTCTCATAAAAAAAATGCATAGGACCATGTTGAGGTTTGTGTTTTATTTAAAAAAAATAAAAATGAATCATAGTATCAAACCCCCTGTGTTCAAAATAAGGTTAGGAATAAAATAATGTAAACCTTTTAAAGCTACTTATTTTTAATTGATAAAATGAACAGATCGGCATCAGAATTCTCAGATCAGATCTGTCGGCAGTACACAAAGCTGGCACTTGCTTGATGGCATTTGAAAACTCACGAAACTTAATAAATTCTTATTAGAAAATAAAATAAAAAAAGTCTAGAAAACCGCAAGATCTGCATAACTAGAATTAGTAATTAAAGTTCTAAAATCAGATAACATGGACCATCTGCAAAACTAAATCATATAAAAATGTACCATCTGCAAAACTAAATCATATAAAAATGTAACAAATGCATCCCCAGCTAGATGTGTCATCTTCTAACAAACAAATACTACATTAGAAAAAAAACCATGATAAGAATAATATAATATATAAATAGTAATAATGATGACATCAACATAAATAAAATCGTCTACAATCTTGCAATATAAAAAAAATAATGACGAGCATGATAATAAATTAAAACTGACAAGGAAGAAACTACTCCAAGAAAAACTAAGGTCCGCAACCTTAAAAGGCTACAAGGTTGGTTCACTTAGCAGCCCCATTGGCTTGCTTTGAAGAAGTTGCTTCAGATGGGTTGGTAAGCTCATCCCAAGCTTCAATCCAAGTGACCATGGCATCTGCAAGCTTGATGAAGTAGGGATCAACAGCACCAAGCTTCTCCTTCACTTGCTTGGAGAGTTCAATGTAGCATTTTTGGACAGAGGTGCATTCCTTTGGGAGGGTGGCACTTTGGAAAAAGGGAATGATCTCTTCTTGCCAGAAGATGCCTTTGTACTCCTTTTTCAGATTCACAAATGGGTTGCTTGCTTTGCTGTGCCATATGTATGGAAGGCCAGTCTTCACTCCCAACCCCAAATGATCACAGATAACCTGCAAATTCACATGTTAGAAATCGTTTTCTGAGATATGACATTGTTTTAATCCATATAACAATGTGGCATTAATTTAATTGCTAGTGAAGTTTGCATTTTTACAACTATTGGTGACAGCATATGGGTTGATAACAGAAAATGGAAAGTGATGGGAATACCTTAACACACCAACCAGCCCACATATCATCGTATCGTCCAATGGGTTGACCATCGCCCATGAGTCCAAAGTACATGGCAGGTCCAATCAGCTCACGATCGAAGGCCAAATTCATACCACACATGGGGAACAATGTTCCTTTAGGAATGGTAAGAACAGCATCAACATACCTGAAATATACACTCACTAATTTAGCTAGGCCATGAACATCTTGATAGGAATTCATGAACAAAATTAATGTTGTACATTGTCGTATGATTGAAAATTGTTTCATGTATCAGAATTGAACTGTAAAATGACATAGGAGATACCTGGTGTTCCTCTCTCGGGGTTTGACAAGTTGAGTTGGAGCATCATAATCAGGTATGTTGAGCCACAGACCGTGAGAAACAGCAGTGGGTGCACCCTCACGAAGACTGAAAGGATATCCACGGACGAAATCAGCACCTTCTCTGTAAGGATCATAAAGGGTGTTGAAGAAAAATGGAGTGGCTGGACTTAGCAGATTCTTAATGTGCTGCTCAAGTGCATTGATATCCTTTCCAGAAGGGTCCTTAGCAACCTACACATGAAAACAGGAGATACTCAGAAAAAACAAATCCACACAATTTGTATTGAACATACAATATTTTTTGAACAAACACATTCAAAGGCTTTGCTGACAGAAATAACTAAACAAGAGTCACTATTTGAATCCTTATTTGAAATTCAGACTCGTACAAAAAGGAAACATAGACAATAAGACAAGAAGATCCACCGAAATTTGAATGGCAATCATTCTGTCCCCAAAGAAACCATTGACAAAAACACAAATCAATGTCAACAGTTTATACATCTAGTTGTATTCGATTAAAAATCAACTTTTGAGTTGCAAAAATGTTACAAAAGAAAAATCCAACTCTAAATTCAGAAAACTTTTTAATTTGAATTACAATGACCAAATAATTTCACTCTATTGCATTAATAAAAAATAAAATAGTTAAAACAGATAAATGAATAAATAGTTCGCTAATTCATAGTAAAATAAAAAATAAGATCAAATTCATGTGGATTCCAACCTCAAATGAACCGTCACTTTAAAACTTTCCACACAATCAATCCGAAACCAGTCATTACAATCCAAACACACTCGAAATATTATAATTAAAACGGATGAAAGTGCTAATAATTTAAATAAAAAAATAAATTGCATTCACCCAAACCCAAGTAAACTATTCTCATACAATCATACCAATTCTCAAAACCAGTCATTCTAGATCCAAACACACTATAATCTCAAACGAGAGAACAACCAAATAAGGAACCTCTAACAGCAGTGAAAACAACAGATCGTAAAGGTTACATGCGCGCACACACACACCTAAAATCACGAATACTTATAACAAACGGAAAAAAAAAAAAAACAACCATTCATTTAGTCAACAAATCAAATCCACACTTAGATCTAGCCCCATTTCAAAACCCCACCAAACCCTCATGAAGAACACACTAAAAAACCAAACTGAAGTCAATAAACCGTATGAATATGAAACAATATCCACGGCAGAAAGAAAAGGCGTTAAATCTCAGAAAACAGAATCTCCACACCATCAGAAAATCCGCATGCAAGCATCCAACTTGAACCGAAACCCACAATTTTCAAGTCAAAAGGCACAAAAATTAACGAAACAGACGCATCAGGAAAACAAAAGGCTTAAAAAACTCGGGAAGAAGAATTCCCGACCCATCAGAAAATCCACCAGCAAGCTTGCAACTTTAAGTCAAACCCACATTATTTCAAGTCCAAAATTAAAAACCAACTTAAACAAATCCACTATAAAACAAATCAAGAAACAGAATTCCCAACCCATCAGAAAACCCACAAGCAAGCACACATCTTTAACTCAAATTCACGATTTTGACAGGCAAAAGAGTATCAGAATTAAAAAAACAGGAGATGGGTAGGTTATAATTACGAAGCAATCGTCGTCGATGGTGTAGATGTACTTCTTCTTGGAGACCATGTAGCCGAAGCAGCGACAAGCAGAGTCCTTGAAGGAGATGCAATTGGCCTTGGGGCCCAAGATCCTGTTGATGTCGTTGCGATTGTAGAGCTCGTAGTCGAAGCCTTCGGGGACTTTGATGGTCTTATTGGGGTCACCGTCCTGCACGATGATGAGGTGGTACTGCTCGAAGAATGGCCGCCACATCTCGAGGAAGTCGAGGTTGCGGATCGTGGGGATCACGATGTCGAGCTCGTCCTTCAGCAGAGGGACGGGCTTGGGAGAAGGGTCGGCCATTGGAGAGGAAAGGGAAGAGAAGGGAGGAAGATGGAGACTGTGTCCAGTTTTCAACGCAGGAAGTGTGAATCTGTGTCTTATTGTGTGAGGTGTGTGGAATGAATATATAAGGGAAAATGTTACGCGGTTGTGTGTCAAAAAAAAAGGAAAAAAGACGAAAAAAGGAAAATTAAAATAAAGCTAAAAACAGTGAGATCTTGCAGCATTGAGTTAATTGAGTAGATTATGGAACCGTTAATGGACGATTCTCTAATTTTCTTTGATTTTTACAGCTCACTCTGAGTTTTCCATTTTTTGTTTAAGGAAAAATAATATCTTGTGAAATCTGTGGACCGAATAAGAATAATTAGCTTAATGCTTCTATGGAAAAAGAAAGAAAGAAATGAATGAAAAAAAATAAAAAGAAACAAGGAAAAAGTAAAAAATATAGAAATGAAGATAATTAAAGAAAAAAATATATATTTTTATTCTAAGATTATTTTATTTACTTTTATTAGTTTATTTATTTATTACTACTATTATTATTATATTTGTTAACATTAAAAATTGAAAAGAAAAATCTTCATTTCCTCATAGGTTCTTATAATAGACGGTGGAGGTTATTGTCCTTGAAAACGTAAAAAAAATTATAAATAATTAATTATGATATACGTTTTGTGAGAAAAAAAAATGTGAGTTACAATAAATATAAAAATATAATCTTCATTTTGTAATATTCAATTTATGGGTTTTTTCTTTCCTTTCTTTTCCTCACCTCTTTTCTTAAATATCAAACTCATTCAAATATTTTGTTTGCTTCTAATGAATGAATTTGCTTAGGTTATTAAGGCTTAAATCAATGCATTTGTAAATAAAGATAGGGAAATTCACCTGATTAAGATTTTTTTTTAATAAATATGCCAAGTTAGTAATTTTATTGTCTTCTTTGTACTTGTAAAGGTTTGAAATTTCACTTTTAATATAAAAACATTTTGGTCATTTAGAAAATTATCAAATTAACTATTTTTTTATTTTTTTCACACAAATTAAACCATTTACAAATTTTTTATTTATTTGTCGTTATTTACTATTATCTTTGTCTTAATTTAAATAATTACATTTTTCACTTAATTATCCTCGTCTGTTACTTTTTGTCTTCTTTTCTTTGAAGTTCAAACAAAATGTAAATGAAAATTTTAAGTGTATTTTATAGTGAGAAATTATTCCAAGCTTTTTGAAGGCATTTTAATTTTTTTAATTTTTTATTTTAATTTATCATACATATCTTTATTTTAAAATTAAATTTTAATAGTTTTTGAGAAAATTATTAGTAGTCAAAAATAATTTTGTATTACAGTAAAAAATAGTCATAAATTTAAAATAAAAGTCCATCCTCTAAAAGTAATTTTGTATTAGAGTATAGATTACTTATTATGAATTTGAAATAAAACTCAACTTAGTGTTGTTTATAAGGGTATTAAAAAAATATTATTTAACAAAATTTGTTATTAGAATAAATCAATGGTGCTTAAATAAACATAATTATGTATACATCTAATGTTGTTTAGGAGGACATTATGCATTGAATGGAAGAAATTAAGGAGAAAAAGGTTTTAAATGTTAATATCTTGTTAATAGTAATAGTGATGTGAAACACTCACACGGTTACAGTATATAATCTATAAGGAAATAAGGAAATAGTTTGACGTGTTTTTAGAAACTTTTATACTTTTGAAAGATGATTAAGTATAAAAATAAATTTTAAAGCGTTTTTAATAATGAGACCAATGTACAAGAAACGACAAAAGTTTTATAATAGTTTATATCAATTACTAAGACTCATTTAGTTCTTCGTTTCATGATTAAGTTTTACTAACTCACAAAAGTGTGGGTATTTTCAACAACTACTTCTAATATAATCCAATTATTTTTATTTTTTATTTTACTTGTTTCTCCATATTGTTTTTCCATATAACAATCCAAGTATTTTAATTTTTTTTACTTGTTTTTCCATACAACATCTTAAGTATTCTTTAAGAAAAGTTTTGATTAATTATAATGCTTATATATGGAATAAAGAAAATCTCTACTTACATATATCACACTTCTAAATATATTATAAATGAATATAAATAACACGATATTTATATGATTTTCAAAAATCACCGACCACGTGAACAATTTTAGTCTTTAGGCTTTCTAAACGATGGTGATTATAAAATAATGGAAACTTTTCTAAATGAATTTAATTTATATAATAGTTTTTTTATGGATAGTCTAATCTTTGTATCTATTTAGGAAACCTCATACGATAATGTTGAATATAATGAGTTTAGACTATATTTTTTATTAGTCTGTTATTATTTTTATCTATAAATAAATAGTCTTTATGTGTATATTTTACATAAAGGAGATTAATTTATAATTATTTTCTTTCTTGTTTTAACATGATATCAAGAGCTTAAGGTTAGGTTAATTTTCTTTTTGTGAAACCCACTGTTCATCGTTGTTTTCTCGCAGCTATCTCTGCTATTCTTATATATTGTTCTAGTGCCCTACTCCGTTGTCCATTGTTGTTCTTCTTGATCGGATTTCGTTTGATTTTTTAGGATTTTTCTCCCTCTTTTAAGGTGGTTTCTCTCACTTCACCTATGGCCTCTTCCGTTGCTTTCAATGAATTTCTTAAATAGTATGAGGATCGTCAAAAATCTGGTTCCACTATTTCTGTTACACTTACAACACATACAAGTACATCTTTTACTGGCATCACTCATTCCAATTCTCTTGGTCCTTAGGTTCTAGACTCGGGTGCCACAGGTCACATTATTGGTAATAAAACTTTTTTCTCTTCTATATCTACCTCTGGTTATTTACCTTTCATTACCATGGCTAATGGCTCTAGGGTCTCATCTCATGGTGTTGGTACTATTCATCTCCTTTCTTCGTTGTCTATTAATAATGTTCTTTATGTCCCTGAGTCTCTTTTTTTAACTTATTATCTATTAGTCGTCTAACTTGTTCCCTTTATTGTGTCATTTCTTTCACCAAAGATTTTGTTTGTTTACAGGACCAGAGTTCAGGTTGGATAATTGGCACCGCATATGAGTCTCATGGTCTTTATCACCTACGAACATTTGCACATGTTGGCACTGTTATGAATTCTCAATCTCTCTTTCATGCTCAATTGGGTCATCCTAGTCTTGCCAAGATACAGCAGCTTGTTCCAAATCTATCCAAGTTATCTACTTTGTCTTGTGAATCGTGTCATTTAGGAAAACAAAGTCGTAGTTCTTTTCCCAGGAATGTTTCACGTGTTTTGTCCCCATTTGCTTTAGTTCATTCAAACATTTAGGGACTAAGTCATTTTAAGTCTAATTTAGGATTTCAATATTTGTTACTTTTATTGATGATTTTTCAAGATGTACTTGGTTATTTTTAATAAAAAATCGTTCCGAGTTATTTTTCTATATTTCAATCTTTTTTTAATGAAATTGAAAATCAAATTGGAGTTTCAATTCGAATCTTATGCAGTAATAATGCTCGTGAATATCTTTGTCATTCTTTTAACACTTTTATGAAATCTCATGTTATTCTTCTCCAAACTTTATGTACTTATACACCTCAACAGAATGGGGTGGTCGAGCGCAAGAATAAACATCTTGTTGAAACTACTTCATTCTTTTAATTCATGGTGGGGTTCCTCAACGGTTTTTGGGTGATGTTATTCTTAGTGCATGTTATTTAATTAATCGTATGTCATCTTCAGTTTTGAAGAATAAAATTCCTCATTTTATTTTATTTCCTCGTGAACCTCTTCATCCCTTACCTCATAAAGTTTTTGGGTTTAGTTGTTTTGTTCAGAATTTTTGTCCTGGTTTTGATAAATTATCTGCTCGGACACACAAATGTGTCTTTTTAGGATTCACTAGATCTTAAAAAGGATATAAATCACCCTCTCTTAACCGCTACTTCATTTCTGCAGATGTCACATTTATTGAGTCTTCCTTTTATTTTAAGTCTTTATCTTCTCCATGTGTGTCTCCATCTAATCAAGTACATATTCCAGTTATCTTTTGTAAGAAATTGTGTAGGCTGAAATACAAGAGGGGGTGAATTGGATTTCAAAATCTTTTTCAAAACTATTTTACCTTTTCAGAAAATAAAAGTCAGTTTGATAGACTGGATCTTTATTGACTTTACTGAGCAGTGTAGTAGAATGAATCAGTAAACAGAGCTCAATCAAGTCACAGTACAATGCAACAAACCAAACAGATTTATCAGAATTCAAATATAATTGCGGAAGCGATTTAGTTTACTACACTGAAACAGACAGAAGTTAACTGCACGGAATGAACTGGTCAAATTCGATTCAGTTAACAGTTCGAATTATTATCAACCAATAAAAAATAAAATTCTTTTTATGAAAGAAACAATTATTAAAAAATGTTTAAGTCTTAAATCAAATAGAGTTCAGTTAATGATTCTGAAAACAGTTTATACAGTGAACCAATTAATTAAATCAGTGATCAAGAAAGTGAAAGAAGATTCAAAAACACAAAGATTTTTATACTGGTTCACCCACCAAACGGGTTACGTCCAGTCCCTCACACACAGTAAGGATTCACTAAAAATGATCAACTGATCAAGTTTACAACACTTGTCCACAGCAAGAATACATTGCACTCGCAGCAACCACTGCTGAACCTACAGCAGACCAAGAAACCACACAGAGTCCACTGTGTGTTTCAATAACTCGCTTGCTGAAACCCACAGCAAGTCACAGTTATACAGAATCCACTGTATAACCCAGAAACGTCTCACTGCTCCCCACAGTAGACCATTGCTGAACCCACAACAGAACAAGAAACCACACAGAAACCCACTATGTGTTTCAAGAACATCCTTGCTGACACCTACAGCAAGTCACAGTTATACAGAATTCACTGTATAACCAAGAAACGCCTCACACTGCACCTTGCAGTAGGCGAACCACCAGTACAGTCTCACTGTTCCACGAATTACACCCCAGTAATTCAAGAACGCAGTAGCAGTTTCAATACAGATGAAAGATTTACACAGAAATCAACTAACAAGAGCAACTCTACACAACAAATCAGAAAGTAAGAAGAAACAGGTATAGAGTGCTTAGTCTGAGGTCAAATCAATGATGTAGAAATGTGCAGTCAGTTTCGAAAGCTCCAGCAAAATGCATAAAATCAGTTCTTGATGAATTATTTGAAAACTTCGAATGATCTTGATCTCAAAAAGTGTAGTAGCGTTTTCTCTCAAGTCAAATCAGTGTAGCATGTTTGAAAATTCTCTGTGTTCCTCTCTTTTGAAAACGTATAAACAGCTGTAGTGATAGCTGTCAAACTTTAGTCGATTGATTTGACACTTAGTCGACTAAATTTTAAAAGACAGTTAAAACGGTTTATCAAAATCTGAAATCTGTTTTTAATGATTTTTAAAACCTTGCTAAAGCCAATTTTCACAATGGAGCTTCTCAATGATCAGCACATTCATCATCACAGCACTAGACACACCAATACCACCTAAAGCCTAGACCCAAAACACCAAACTCCATGCATCTTCTCTTGACAGCACTTGGTCTTGACTTGGTCAACATGGCTGGTTGCTCCAAATTAACTCAACAGCTTTACTTGTAGTTGGTTTGGCTTCATCAAATCAATACAGCAACTCCTGGTGCTAACATCTTTGATACTCCGATTATGTCTAGTGTACCTAAAGATTCCTCTCAGCTACCCCATTAAGAAAAGCATTTTTGACATCCAATTGATAAAGTGGCCATTTTTGAAGAACTTTCATAGCTATGAATAAGCGGACATAAACCATCTATGCCACTGGAGAAAAAGTATCACCATAGTCTAAACCAAAAATTTGTGTGTAACCTTTAGGCACAAGACGAGCTTTGAGACGATCAATAGACCGTCAGGACCAACTTTGATAGCAAAAATCCACCTGCAACTAACAACAAATTTCCCAGAAGGTAAAGGAACGATTTTCCAAGTTCTACTGTTCTAAATAACACTTATTTCATCAAGCATTGCTTGACGCCAACCAAGATGGGCTAAGGCATTACCTACAACTTTTGTTCTGGTCTTGATAAATTATTTGCTCGGTCACACAAATGTGTCTTTTTTATAATTCACCAGATCTTAAAAAGGATATAAATGTTTCTCATCCCCTCTTAACCACTACTTCATTTCTACAACCTTTTTGAGATCTAGTGAATCCTAAAAAGACACATTTGCTTCTTTTTAGGATTCACGGTATCAGAGTTATGGCCTCAGCTACCTGTGAGCTTATTTAGCTTAAACATTTACTTAAAGAATTACAATTTAGAGAGGTCACTTAAATGACACTCATATGTGATAATCATATTGCTCTTCATATTAGCTCAAATTTTGTCTTTCATGAAATGACCAAACGTATTGAGATTGATTGTCATTTCATTCGAGAGAAATTATATCTGGAGACATCAAGACTAAACTTGTTAATTCAAATGATCAGTTAGCTGATATTTTCATTAAATCTTTACAGGAACCTATAATTGATTATATTTGTAACAAACTAGGTACATGTGATTTATTCGCACCAGCTTGAGGGGCAGTGTTGAATATAAGAGGCCTAGCCCATATTTTTTATTAGTCTATTACTATTTTTATCTATAAATAAACAACCTCTATGTGTGTATTTTACACAAGGGAGATTAATTCATAATTACTTTCTACTTTATTTTAACAGATACAAAGAGGAAAGAGGCATTGGATGGATAAAGTAATCATTGTCTGTAGACGATTAGATGAATCAATGATAATAAGTCTTCTCTATTTACAAAGAGTTATTAGAATTTGACCATAAGGAGACAAGTTTCAAGAATAAAAATTATTCCCCATAAATCTAGATAAGCTTAGATAAATATATCTGCATAAACACTGTTATAAATAACAACGAATATGTGGACCCACCAATTTTCCACTATTGACCACAGATATTTCATATCTTAGTACTTATCTCTTTATGACCAATTCCAAACTAGATTCTAAAGAATACATTGAATTACAACTATATGGTTACAAAGGAATTCCTCATGACTCCTCTATAAATATGGTGTTGGAGAATTCACAACACTCATGAGAGCATCACAAAAGAAAACATAAGAAAACTTATGAGAGAATATCGGTGAAGGAAGTTCTGCTTCGAAACTCCCAAGGTAGGGAAATGATATATATATATATATATATATATATATATATACATATACATATATATATATATATATATATATATATATATATGCATTGTATTTTGTTTTAGTTTTCTGTGAGGTACCCTTAAGCCTCACTACTCCGAAAATATTCTTTCTCAATATTTTATTGAAAATCTATTTTATGAACTTTCACATATTTCTTTATAAAGATTTTATCTAAGATGAATTGATTTTATAACTTATACTTTTAGGAGATTCTGAATTTTTACTGTAAAAATGTTTCTGATAATCTTTACTGATAATTATTGTTATTTTCCTTATGAGGAAAGGCGTCATAATCATGATTTTGTACTTATTGACATATCCGTTAGTGAAGGATTTCATTCCTTGGGGATTGAGATGAGTTGAAGTGTTGATGGTGGGTTTGATATGTGTACATGCTCATCTATCTTGACTAGTCTTAACCGATTGTCTTCTTTATTTATTATAAGTATCATTCTCAACGTTTCTTTGCAGTATAATTAATGATTATAATATGATTTATGATAATGTTCGTTCATTCAAACTTTTTATTGATTATCATTTCCCAAATATTATTCCAGAATAAAATTTCGGATGATTTATGGGATGAGAATCACCAAAATGATTTGAAATGATCTTATTTCTTTATCAAACTATTTTTATTCAAATTAATGCAATCTTATTTTTCATGTGTGTAAATATCTCTCTTTTCCCTTTGTTTCTTTTGTTATGATCCATGAAGTACATATATACATCCAGATGGAACTTCACTAATCCTTTAACGGACAATCATTCAACCTAAGCTTATGGGGGCTTAGGAGGATTTTCTATCAACAGATTATACTCCATCCTAACCTCCGAAAGGATCTATTAAAGAAGGGAGGGATGCCAAAAGGGGGCTCCAAGGATCTCTTTAGGAGAAGACTGACCTACAACACCTTGGTCAACATGAGCCCCAATACGAAATGGGAAGTAAAGTAGTAGCTCCATACCCATCCATATTAGTATGTTAGACGAAAATATTATGTAAAAGTTTTCGTTCTTCTTGTACCAAGAATCTATTAAATTTTGTTTAAGTAACTCTTATGTAATTCATTAAACGGTACAAGGAAGTTATAAGCAAGATGTAAAATATTCATGTATAAAAGAATGATACAATAATCTTTGATTTAGACAAATTACATTACTTGTTGATATTTTTTTTAACCTTGATTATTGTACTGCTCATTTGGTTCATTCTTTCGTCTAATATCACTTATTCTTTTATTCGTCTATCCAATTCTTCGATTTTGATCTTCAACTTCTTATTCTTTAACTTGTTGTTTGAATATCATTTTTCCTTCGTCTAATACCCTTTATTTGATTATTTCTTCACACTTCATTTTCTTAGTGATATATCGTCTAACTTAACAACTTGTTTGTTCGTATGATTAATTCTTTTGTTGAATTAACATTTGAAGGATTACCTCATATTTTATTCCTTAACTGTTTAAATAAATATTTCATCTACGATTGGATACCAATCTATTTGATTTTATTTTATTTTACGTTCTATTATTCAACGTCTTGTTAATCAATTATTTCGCTTGATTTATCAAACATCGTCTGATAGATTTTTAGGCCTACACTACATTTTTTATACATTGGCATTGCTTTTGAGACACAATCAATGTCCTTGATGAGTTTTCAAGATCTAGTAGACGAAGTCTTCTTTTTATTTCTTTCTATTACAAATCACTTTATCTATTGGATTTTTAGTGTTTCTTTTCTGATATATTTTGAGAATTTATTTGATACCTTTTAATGAAGTTGGATAAATTCTCCATGTTAAACTAATTGTACTTTTTTTTGCAAGTGGTATATTATTTCGTAAAGTTTATAGATAAATAGTAATTCATGATATATTTTAGCGTTTCTGAAAAAAAAAAAAAGTTCTTTTGTAATTTTTTTTATTTTGTTGTGTTATACTAAAATATATCACACTAAAACATATCAACTCTAAAATCGTTTAAATAACAGGTTATGTGTCTGTGTATGAATTTGAGTTATTGATGTTTATTAAAAGGGAAAACTCAAAATAAATTTTTCTTAGAAAGGTAAATGATTTCGTGAGTCTACAATAAAATTTATGAAGTTTGAAAACTATACAAGCTAGAATCAAAATTTCTATATATTTATAACAGATATGTAATCAATAGGATTTGCAGACATAATGAATCAGTCCGTGAACCTGGATTCGAATACCTCTAATCTAAAATAACAAAATTTTCAAAATAAAATGGTCATTATTTTTATTAAACCATGTGTGTTCTGGTACATTATAACAAATATATTTTTTTTTTATCAAAAAATAGTCTTATTCAATCACTATTTCTAAGTGTTACAAATGGTGCAAGAGATTATTTTGGTACTAGTTGGTTGGTTGTAGAGGTACCTCAATCAATGCTGAAGAAGTTCATGTATATCATATTATAAATTTAATGGAAATTCAAGTTGAATTAGGCTTGTGGCAGAAGATGCAGTTCTACAACTTGTAGAGTAAAGGTAGAAGGTTAACTAGTATAATTGTGATGATAAATATGATTGTATCATTATAAAGAACAGTTTATGTGATTGAGGAATCTAAACATTACGAGGATGATTAGAATAAAAGTCTATGTGATTTGGTCATAAATATGTGGAAATATAAATTTTTGTTATACATACTATACTACGTTACTTAAGTTTTTTTATAAAAGAGATGGTAATTAGTACAGTGACCATAGACTTAATTTTTTATATAAGGGTTAAAATATACTTAAAATACTTAATTCTATTAAATTCATTCTTAACTGATAAAAAAAATTATAACAAATATTATTTTTCCAAAAATAATGTTATTCAATTCAAAGATAAATATTACAGGCTACAATATAATTATATATTTAAAACCCGACATTAAGATGGATTAACTTCTTAATCTATTTTACTGGGGAATAAATGATGTTGCTATTGAGTATTGAGTGTTCTATTTATATTTAAGTATTAAGTATTAAATTTTTCTTTTATTTTTTATTTATATTTAATTTGTTTTTATTTGAATTTAAAATTTAATATTAACTATTAGATTAAAAATATTTCCCTTTTAAAATAGTACTTAATTCTGAAATAATTGTAATTTTCGTTGATCTTTAATCGAATTTGATTTTATGTCCATAATTGATACAAAAGACGTGTTTTAATTTAATTATTTATGTCGAAATGTTTATGGAACGCACGCATCGGTGATCGGAATTCATTAGAAAATTATTTTTAAGTTGTCATTATTGGTATAATTGTGTAAATAGTTTTAATAATATTCAATTACAAAGATATACATTTTATTAAATTTCTATTCCTCTCACAAAAGCAACAAAATATTTCTTTTATAATTAAATAGTAGGATATATTTTGAACAAAAATAGAATTAAGTCTAAAAGTATCAAATATCTTGACACAAATTTCATTAAAATCACCAACATTTCTTTGAAAAATAACTTTATTCAAATTAAATAATATTATTAAATTTTTTCTATTCATTTATTTCATAGATTAATTAAGTCAAAATATAATTCCGTACTACTTAATTTATATTATTTTCATAAGCTTTAGGATATATTGTTGGCCTCCTTTCAATATATACAAAGCAATGCGTAAGAAAAATAAGAGCACAAATAAGGTATATTTATAGTAATCTTCATGCTTAAAATTGGACAATTTCTTTATATAAATATTCACTTTCATATATTGTGTACCGTACACTTTAAACTATTTGCATGATTTGTTGTTTTTTTAGGAAATTTTTATATAAATGTGATTTCCATTGGATCATACTCGTTTGTGTTTTTGTTTGAAAGATTATCACTATTACTTTCTAAATCAAGCTCTAAATATTTTTAACAATTAAGATTGGACAACATTTGGATATACACTAAGATGCAAGAAGCCAATTACGTTTCAATCTATTATTTTGTTTCCTATCCTCAATGTAGTGTAACCTGAAACAGAAGGTTGAAAATGTTATTGCAAAATCAATTGTCCCATGATTTTGTTTTTTTCCAAAAGGGAAAATGATATCGTCCCATACAATTCTTCACTTAGTTAGCTTTCTATGTGTGACAAGTATCCCACTTTATAATTTTATTTTCAAATGGAGAACAAAATCCAAAAGAGAGAAAGAATCATTAACACACCACACTATGTTTTCCACTCTATATTTTTATAGTATTTATTTTATTTTTGATTTATTAAATGTGATTGCTGGTTTTAGTTATATATATTATAACCAAAATGTATTTGAGATTTCGTACTCTCTCTAGACCTAAAACTAAGAAAAAAATTATTGACCAACTTAAATATACATAAATATAATTTTTTTTTTTGTAAAGAAATTTAGAAAGATAAAAAGAAAGTTGGAATAAATATGTGAGTTGAAAATTTAATAAGAGAGAAGCAACACATGAAGGAAAGTGATTGATGCATCATAAAGTGAAGAAAGAAGAAGGTTTTGATTGAAAGGTGAATGTGTCCCACTTGGGAAATGGGCTCCATCCATGAAATTAAAAATGGGTAGCAACTATAACTTAAATTATTATTATTATTATTATTTTATTATTATTATTATTATTATTATTATTTTATTATTTTATTATTTTGATTATGAATTTAAAACATATCATGAGATTTGCTGGCACCCCTATCATGCATGATTGAAAAAAGTGTTGGCACGCCATGCCAGCGTACATTATGGAATAAACAAAACAAATTAACACTATAGAATATGCTTCTCATATAGTTTTGGAAACGTGGAATAAATAACCATTTGGTTTTGTATCCCATTTTTGCACGTAGTTTTCACGTTCACAAGCACTTCAAACTACTGTCGTTTTCTGTTGTCTCCACATGCTATCAGTTAGACTACAATGTTTACTTTTCTTTAATAGAGTAAGCATAGTTTATGTATTCTAATAGGAACAAACTTGTCTTCTCATCTTTTAATCTATCATTTCTTAAGACAAAATTGTCTTAAAATTACGAAATTTCCGAACAACATTGATCTAACAATATTATTTTAACAAGTCTAAGAAATTTCAAAATAAATAATATATTAAACACGATAACTGATACTAATAATATTATTTTAACAAACTTTATATTAAAATATTAATATTGTCTATGAAAATAACGGAAGAAAGTGCAAAGTCAAATACTCCTACTCTATAACTCTTGAATGATATTTATTTATTATTAATGCCTAATAACAGCGTCTTCATTGTAAGAGTAATAAAATGTTGACTTAATTTATTTTTTGAGTTTTAATATGTTACGTCATTTCTAAGATTTTATATTTACTTTTCCTTTAATACAAGAGTTTTATAAAACCTCATTTAATTTAATGATAAGTTAATTACATTTTATTATAATAAAATATTTCTCCAAAATAAAACTTTTAATATAAAAATAATTTTTTATTTTTATAATTTAAAGTCTTATAGAAATTCAAGATTTTAACTTTTTTTGTCGTATAAACATACTTTAATATTTTAAATTTTATAAGATCCATCTTAAACTCATAACTTTAATATAACACTAGAATGAAAATGGTGTACCAAGATGGTAGAATGGAAAGAAGTTCTGGAATTGGAACCAGCTATGCATCAAGGTACCAAACTCCTTTTTCAATTATTTTGTAAGAAATTAACTAAGATACTTTTTTTATTATATTGCTTTCTTTTGTGGCAGTCACATTTTTGAATCGTTTGTTGTGTGCGTGTCTGTTTATATATATATATATATATATATATATATATATATATATATATATATATATATATATATATATATATATATATATAT
>Ga0209489_104983_pt1 | contig 23724 bp, 15 predicted proteins | sample SiratrowhiteBW_FD_187527 | JGI IMG/M metagenome (GOLD analysis project Ga0209489, IMG submission 187527) | Root nodule microbial communities of legume samples collected from California, USA - Siratro white BW (SPAdes) (version 2) | ecosystem: Host-associated > Plants > Roots > Nodule | place...
CACATTTCTAGATCCTAGACTCAAGTCTTCAAACTTCAAGAAATCTTCATCCATCCATCACATGATCTAGAGCATCTTCACTTGGTTGAATTCATCAAATCACTGCAGCAGTCCACTGGTGCTAACACTTCTTCTAACGATGATGTAAGTTTATTTTTCATTTGTTATATATTATTGTTTTTTCATTAACTATAAACTAACACATTGTTTTTTATCAGTATGACACACTGGTAGAGCCTCAACAACCACACCGCCACAACTTTCACTTGGGCTCTTCTTTTGGTGCTGATCCACACCGTCACAGCTTCCACTTTAGGTCTTCTTCCAGTGCTCAACAACATGGTTTTGGTAAACAACTGACATGTTCAGATATATGGACTATCACCAAAATATGTCGTCATAACTCCCTTTCAGGTCCCTACCACTTTCACCGCTTTTGCATCGTAAGAAAATTTGTTTTCTGCAACATCAAACATGTTTGGGACTTCTACCATGACACCACCATCAACATTCCGTAGATTATCACTCATGCATTATTATCGACCGACCATGCCTCCTGAAGGGTCTAATAATCCATCTCATGATAGTCCACCACCACCATCTCCTCCAACCGAACTTGAGCCTCAGCCACAACGACCTCGAAGGCAAAGAAGAAGACCCCATGTGACACATCTTCACATAAATAGTTTTTTTTTTTACCCAAAAGAATCATATTTAATATTTATGTCAATTATTTATTTATTTTATTCTATATTTATCACACTTTAAACTAAATTACATTTACTTCATAATCACATTCCAATTTCTTAATTCTAAATATAAATTTAATATATAGAATAAATATAATTTTTTATATCAATTATTTTTATAATTTAGTGGAACATTTTTGTTATTTATTTATTTTCTAAAATTTATCACTTTAACTTTCCTTCAAACACATTTTAATATTTCTAATTTCTATTTTACATTTTTTTCTTCTTTCAAAATTTTAAATACTTTATATCATTTTACAATATAACAACACTTTCTACACATTTCACAACTTATTAACATATATCAAATAAATATGTAATAATATCAAAAAATTAATTTCTAAGTAATATAATATTTAAACTTAATTAATATAATATTATAACAGACTTTTAAAGTTTAAAATTCTAAATATTGAAAAATTTTAAAAATTAATATGTAATATTAAATTAAAAAAAATAAATTTTAAATAATATAATATTATAACAGACTTTTAAAGGTTAAAACTTTAAATATTGAAACCTTTCAAAACAAATCACATCATCTTCAAATTTAAAATATTCCATTTAAAAAATTAAAACATTATCATAAATTCAAGATATTTTTCCCATTAATCTTTTATACTATCAATTTATTTTATAGAATGACCAATCATTTATAAAGCAATGTCTGATATTACTATTACATAATATAGAATCCTCCCATTAGTAATGATACAAAACTTTCGCCTAAAACCTATTGCAGAAAAGTTTAAAAAATTTACTCAAATTGAAATCGTATAACATTCTAACAATTTCATTGATGCATAATTAACTGAAGCTGTGCGTATGCCTCACGACCTTACATATTTTTTTTTAATAAAAATACTATCATATAAACACGACTTTGAAATAATTAACAGGCTTAAACCTCCGTTTTAAGAAATTGTGTCCTTGCAAGACGACTTTAAAGTTTTAAATTGTCATACCACCTCATGACTTGCCCATTTCAGTATGAAAAAAAAAATTACCTATTTACGTAATTTCAAAAAAAAATTACACCCTTTATGTGTTTTTCCCGCAAACAAGTTGTTTTAAGTTCAAAAACTGGCTAAAGAAGAATAAGAGAGGTAAACCTCTGACTCTAGTATGTTATGAATCAAATCTTGTTGATGTTTCCTGTAATACTTGGTGGCTAGACACTGGTGTGACTATTTATGTTACCAAGAGAGTTATCGGTTGCAGTTGGCAATGTTGTTAATGTGAGAGTGGAGTACATTGGAACTGAAAGTTTGAAATTAAGTAGTGGATATGATTTAATTTTTAAATGATACTATTTATGTACATTCCATGAGGAGGAATTTGATTTCCGTTTTTGTTTTGGACAAATGTGGTTTGACATTTGCTTTTGGTAGCATTAAAGTTTGAAATTTTCGTGACTCCAATTTGGTTGGTTCTGGTATTTTTTCGAATGGTTTGTACTTGTTAAATCTTGATTATGTTTCTTTTGTTCAACACTAATAAGATATTTGTTGTTTTGTTGGAAACAAGCATGGCGAGACAATTGGGACTTCTTCCATGTTATGTCGTAAGAGGTTGGGCCACATCTCTAAAGAAAGAATGAAAAGGATAATTAATGAGAACATTCTTCATAATTTAGACTTCTTTGATTTTGACACATGTGTTGATTGTGTTAAGGGGAAGTCGACTGCAAAAACTAAAACGACAGGTGTTTCTAGAAGAAAGGGAGTTTTGCAGTTGATTCATACAGACATTCGTGGGCATATTACTCTTGTTACCTTAGGAGGATATATGTACTTTATTACCTTCACTGATGATTTTTCGCGATATGATTGGATTTATTTCTTTCGTGAAAAGTCATAATCTTTGGATTCTTTTAAAGAGCTCAAAGCAGTTGTTGAATTGAAATTTAATGTTAAGATTAAGTGTGTTCATTCTGATAGAAATGGCGAATTCTATGGGAGGTATGATGAAACAGGTAGGAATCTTGGACCTTTTGCTAGATTCTTACAAGAATGTGGCGCTGAGGCTATGTATACTATGTCTAACACTCCACGACAAATGGTGTTGCTAAAAGGCATAATTGTGCTCTTATAGAGATGGTGAGATGTATGCTGAGTCATTCCACTCTTTCAGAATTCTTATGGGAAGTAGCCTTGAAAACCGCTGCTTACATTTTGAATCATGTGCCAAGCAAGTCTGTTCCTAAAACTCCTTATGAACTTATGATAAGAAGAAGACCTACCCTGAAACATTTTCATGTATGCGGTTGTAAAGCAGAAGTTAGACTATATAATCTAGAGATTAAGAAACTTGATCCCAAGACTATTTCTGGTTTCTTTGTTGGATATAGTATTGGGTCTAGAGGTTGGAGATTCTATTGTCCTAATCACACTACCAGAATCATTGAGTTTGATCATGCAATCTATCTTGAAGAGAACTTAGGAGATGATTCAATCATGCAACCATATATAATTGAATTCAAAGAGGAACATGTCGATATTCCTTTTCCTATTACACCCATTGCAGGGAGTATTCCATTTGATTTGGTTTATAATGATGTTGTTGACCCTATTGTTGATACCAATCTTGATCATATTATTTAAGGACATGTTCCAAATCCAGATGTTATTGAACTTGTGCCTAGAATATCAGGAAGAGTTTCTACATCTACTGAATCTACTAGGTTCAAGAATTATATGTAAGAACTTGTGTATTTGTAAGAACATGAATTTAATTCTGTTGAGGATACCGATCCTATTCTTTTTTTCATGAAGCCACTTCTAATTTTGATCATTTACAATAGATAACTGCCATGGAGGATGAATTGGCTTCTATGAGGAAGAATGATGCTTGAAATTTGGTAGAATTACTTGTTGGGTGCAAATCTGTTGGTTGCAAATAGGTTTCTAAGATTAATAGTGATGCTAATGGAAAAGTGGAAAGGTACAAGGCTAGACTTGTTGCAAAAGGATATAATCAAAGGGAAGTCATAGACTTTAAAGAGACATTTTCTCTTATTTCTACTAAAGATTCATTTCGTATTGTAATGACACTTATAGCTCATTTTGATCTGGAACTTTATCAAATGGATGTGAAGACTACATTCTTGAATGACGACCTCTTTGAGGATGTGTATATGAACCAACCTGATGGTTTTATTGAAAGTGGTAAGAAACACATGGTTTGTAAATTGAGAAAATCAATATATGACTTAAAACAAGCTTCAAGATAATGGCATCTGAAGTTTGATAATATTGTTACTTCCTTTAGCTTCAAGGAGAACATCGTTGATCAATGTATCTATTTGAAGTTTAGTGGGAGCACATTCATCATTCTTGTTTTATATGTTGATGATATTCCTTTGGGTAGTAATGATGTTGATTTCTTGCACGAGACCAAACAAATGTTAATGACTCATTTTGATATGAAAGATCTTGGGAATGCCTCTTTTATTTTGGGCATTAAGATTTATCGTGATAGATCTCGTGGTATTCTTGGTTTATATAAGAAGAGTTACATCAAGAGAATTTTAGATAGATTCAACACGAAGTTTTGTAAGACTTGCACTACTTCCATTCAAAAGGGTAATAAATTTTCTAAGTCCCAAAATCCTTAAAATGACTATAAAATTACAGAAATAGAGTAAATTCCTTACGCTTCGGCTGTTGGCAGCCTTATGTTTGTTCAAGTTTGTACTTGTCCTGATATTGCTTTTGTTGCTAATGTGTTTGGACGATACTTGAACAATCCTAGTTTGGCTCACTTGCAAGCTACAAAGCAAGTTATGAGGTATCTACAAGGTACCAAAGATTATGTGTTGACTTATGGAATATCATATTGCCTTGAAGTGAAAGGGTATACTAATTTTGATATGATGGTTGCCCAAATAATTTCAAATCTACATCCGGATGCATACTCATGTTGGCTAAAGGTGTTGTTTCTTGGAAGAGTGTTAAACAAACACTTACAACCACTTCAACTATGGAGGCAAAGTATATAGCATGCTATAAGGCTACATGTCAAGCAATTTGGTTGAAAATTTTCATTGATGAGCTTGGCTTGTGAAGAGTATCTCTAGGCCTCTTACTATATATTGTGATAACTCTGTTGTAGTGTGCTTTTCTCGTAATAATAACATCACAAAACATTTAAACATTTTAACACAAATTTTTTGTTTATTAGAGAGAAGATTCAGGAGTTTCAAACTTAACTTGAGCATATTTCTACATAGCTCATGATTGCAAATCCTTAACTAAGGGATTGATTGTAAAGTCTTTGTTGAACATGTAACTTGTATGGATGTAATGAGGTCTTTTGAATTATTGGTTTAATGAGAGTTTTCTTTTATGTATATATACTTCTCTTTTGGATCTCATTTATTGTATTGTTGTATTTATTGAAATGTTTGACAATAATTATTTATTGTTATGATGAAAATTATCTTGTATTGCCATATTTTATTTATTATGATTTATACAATTGATATTATTTATATTATTTTGAATAATGACATAATTTTAAGACATTTTGGATCCAGTCTCAAATTGTTATTGTGGTTAGATTGTTTTAATCTCATACCATCTTGGGCGAATGATTGGGACATATAATTATATATTTCACATTTATAATTGATTTCCTTTCAATACTCAGTACACTAGTTTCATTACAACTAAAATGATTATATATGAGTCAATAATTCAGTCATCACAAATAACACAGCAAATCAATCATGTTGGAGTATATAAATACAATATGTAACTATGGTATCTTGATTTTCTTTCAACCCCCAGTACATTGATTTCATTTCAACCAAAATGATTACATATGAATCTATAATTCAGATATCACACGTGTCATTTCGATTCCATCGTTCACAACTATATCAATCCAACAATTCACACAATGATCAGAAGTTCATACTAGATACATAATCAATTTCATCATAAGACACATATGTAATAGAAATTGAAACTTGGAACCAAAATTCATCACATTCAAAGCTTTTAACCTAAGTTACTATTAAAAGACTTAAAACTACCTTTTTTTTTTTTTTTTACTTTAGATGACGATTTCCAAGTCAACTTCTCCAACCAGACAAAAATCTCGGTCCAACTCTAAGGATCTAGAACAAGTTATCTAAATAACACCAAATTGAAGTATAATCTAAATAACGTTGAGAGGAACACTTTTCTCAATTGTTCCCACCAATATTTATGACAAAAACTTAAGAAAAATATAAAACAAAGGATTCTCAAAATAAATAAGAACTTACTCTGGTTGAGATTTTGATTGGCTAGAAATGACCTTAAGCCCCTCAGTTACTGTATGATTTAATCAGATTCTAAAATAGATGAAGTATGAATAGTAAAATTGAAAAAGATGGATGAGAGAGATACGAAGAGGTGTGAAAAAAAAAGAAGCTATTTTCCTTCTTTCGAAGTTAATATATATATATATATATATATATACACACTAAATATAAATAACGTGTGTAATACATCTAAACGACTCTTTAAAATTTAAAGGTGTAAAAATTATAACAAAGAAATTATTCATGTGACTATATTCCTAATTAATCATAATTTTAATATAAAAATAAATACATTTCTACATTAAGATGAAAGTAGGAAAGAGTGATGATCAATTATGAATTCTTCTTTAAAATTTAAAGGTGTAAAAATTATAACAAAGAAATTATTCATGTGACTATATTCCTAATTAATCATAATTTTAATATAAAAATAAATACATTTCTACGTTAAGATGAAAATAGGAAAGAGTGATGATCAATTATGAAATCTTCATTTAATATATATATATATATATATATATATATTAAATGAAATATATATATATATATATATATATATATATATATAAAATATAGTTTTTATTATTAGTTTTACATTAGCTCTATACACTTAAATAAATTATACATTATCTATACAAATTCATGTCATTTTACATTTTATATATTTCTTATTTAAAAAATCATAAATATGATCTTATATTCAATATTTAGTTATTTAAACAACATTAAGATATTATAAACTTTATATAAATTAAATATTTTCTTCTAAATATAATTAACATAATAGTTTATAACATCTATGCTTAGTTTATGGTATCTTTGTTTATTATGTGATTTGTAATAAACCTAGTATTATCTCTAGTACTATTTTATACTTTAAAATGGTATACGAAATCTATTTAAGATACTTAAAAGTATTAAAATGTTAAAACTAAAAATACCAACATAAAGAAATATTTTTAGAATTAAAATATTATATTATTATTGAACTATTTATGAATATTTAATTCAAACATTTAATCATTTTAATATAAGAAAAATATATTAAAAAATTATATCTTCAATTAAAGATAAAATCGTTCATAATATAATAAATAAATATAATTTTTATTTTATAAGATAATTTTGTAAGGTCCAAACCCTTACAATGTATTAATGTATTTGTATACATCATGTATACACAAACAACTTTATTCTGCACCTCTAATTCCTTATTTGCGAACATATCACTGAAAGCAAATACAAATTCTGTAAAAACACATGTATTTTTATAAGCATGAAAGATGCAACGTGAATTAACTAGAACTATACAAATGTATATGAACTTTGGCTAAATAATCACGCAGCTCCAAAATATCATGATTTTATCCTATTCAAGTCTCTTTCATATGTAAATCATTAGTTAAACGTTTTAAATTTAATGTTGTTAAATACCTCCATATACCACAAAATTGTTGATTTGATTAAAACTTATATCCAGAATATTTGACAAGAAATAAATATTGTAGAATTGTAACGTTATATCTGTCAACAGATATTACCCAATACCTTCCCGACACTTTTTATGTATCAAAGTAGAACAGTGACGTGATATCTGTCAACAGATATACCCCTCCCTTCCCGACACTTTTTATGTAGTACGAAAAAATTAGTCTAATTTTCATATTTTCTCCTTCTTAGTTGCTGATATTCAATTTTAGTTCTTTTATTTATTTTTATGTTATTTTAATCCTTATATTCTTGAATATAATTTTTATTTGATTCTTAATTTTACATTAGTTTATTATTTCTTTTTTATATTTTAATTAATTGATTGATTTTTATGATATCTTAAATGAATATATTAAATTATTAGTTTAAATTAACTAAAATAAAAAAGTATATAAAATTAATGTTATTCATAAATTTCATGTTTTAAAATATTTGGAGACTAAAATTTCTGGAAAGAAATAAGAGGAAAAAATGCAAATAAAAAATAAAACAGGACAAAAGTTGTAATCTAATTTAATTTTTATACGTATGTAAATAATTTCTAAAATATATTCATTTTATTAATTTGGTTCATGCAATACATACTTTTAGAATAGATCCACTTATTAGTGAATTACTCTTAATATCAATATTTCATCTTATTTTAATTATTTTAATGTATATTAATTATCTCATTAAATGGAAACCTAAGTAAAAACAATAATATTTTTACTTAATAAAAAATAATAATATTATTAGTGAATTACTCTTAATATCAACTGCCGTGAGTCTTGCGGAGCATTGCTGAGCCTTGCCGAGCATCGAGTTAACTCGAGTCACTAAGCGACGTCGTTATCCTCCGAGCACATCCTCGTCACAGCCGAGCTCCTCGACGTTACCACCTTCACTCACCGCACCTCTTCGCCCATCCTCTTTACCGTTGCATAACAGAAACAACTTCGCTGCGCTTCATCTCTATTGCCACCAAGAGTATCATCACCGCCATCATCCTCGACGTGCCTTCGCCATGTTGCTGATGGAGATCTCTTCGCTGCGCTTTTGTCGTGTTACACCGCTGGCGGAATCCCTAACGTCAACTGTCGTTGCAAGCCACCGCTCCTCACCAAATGGAGCCACCCGCATTCCTCCTTCGTGCCTCATTGTCTCTACGCCAAACTTTATTTCTTCAAACCCTAGGACGCGTTGCGTTTTGGAGAATGAAGTGTTTCTGATAAGAAACAAAGAGAAGTGTGTGTGAAGTTGGGCCGTGGCCCAATAGTTTTTGCACCTCTTCACAAAACAAAAGAGACTTGGGCGGATTTGTGGTGTTGGGCCTTTGGCACATTAAATTAATCTTTGCACTCCTAATATGTCTTTTCATATCATTATGAGATTTGGGTCTTTTTAATTGGACTCACTTTTATATTCATATTATTTTTTTATATATATGAATAAATAAAAATAATGTTTTACTTGAAATAAATTTTGATTAAATTTTTAAATGACTATTCACGTAATGCGAGATTTAATTCGAAAAGATTTTATGTTTCGTTTAGATCATCAAAGGACTCTATGCGTTAAGCGATATCTAAAATGAAATTTTATCTTTAAAAATAATAAAAAGATTATCAAATTTTAAATATTAAACAATATCAAATTTTCCAAAACAATCAAACTTTCTTTTAGAATTACGGTAACGCTAATTTTTCATTATTAATAAAAATACGTATTACCAAGAACAATCATTGTCGAATTTGTTGATTTAAATTTTTTTCTTATTTGTAGGTTTTATTTATATTTGAAAAAAATAAATATTTAAAAAATAACATTTAGTTTTATTATAAATGTATTGTCTCAAGCGTCGTGGGATGTTAAGTGACGACTCCAATTCTTTTATTTCAACCTCATCTCATATTTATATTTTGGATCGTGGTCCATAGTTGTGATCCAAGTCACGACACACACATATATATGACTACTTTGTTCACTTTTGTAAAATTCAAAGTAAAAAAGAACGAAAAAGTTGAGCATTTTATAATTGAAATTATGTATATATTTATTCTCTTATATTATTTTAGATAAAAGAATTATGATATTTAAAATATAATTAAGAATAAATGTTAATATGAAATGTATATTCAAAATGAAAAATTGTACAATATATTGTTTAAATAAATTATAATTTAATGTAAATTTTTATTTTAGTAATTAATTATTTTTTGAAAACACTTTTTCTATTGACATTTATGAAGTGTTGAAATGTTGGAATAATACAAAACTTTTTATTTACCTTTTCTTTTTATTAAAAAATAAAATAAAAATGATTTGTTTAGATAAAGATGGAGGATTCAGTATTGTGATTATTGTATATATTTATTATATATATTTTTTTATTTAGTAATATTTCATGAGATATGATTGATTATATTGGGTAGGTATTGATTGTATTAGCAGATCTTGAACGGATTTGAACATATCTGTAAGAGAAAGTTTAGGGAAACACTATTCTATATATTTTTAATCTTTTGAGAAATAAAGAAGTGAGGGGTATTTTGTCTTGGTATTAGAGTCGTACCCATATACACCCAACATATTGAATCATGGCTGAAGAATCCAATGATGACAACCGTCAATGGAGAACTATCTCACCTTACAACATAACTACTTTTGACAATCTTAGTCTCTTGATTACGCAGGTACAATTGAAGGGCGAATATTATGATGAATGGGCTCGTTCGGTAAGAACGGCTTTGAGGGCGAGGAAGAAATTTGACTTTATTGATGGGTCAATCAAGAGGCCGATAGATGACTCAACAGATCTTCTTGAAGATTGGTGGACCATTAATTCCTTGTTGGTGTCCTGGATTCGAAACACCATCGAATCATCTCTCCGTTCAAGGATCCCACATGTTGAGATCGCACAGGACTTATGGAATGATATTTGCGACCGGTTTTCATTGGTCAATGGACTAAGAATTCAGCAAATAAAATCAAATCTTGTTGAGTGCAGACAAAAACGAATGAACATTGTCAATTACTACAGAAAGCTTAAACAATTGTGGGATGAATTGGCGAATTATGATCAACCCCCAGTTAGTAAATGCGGAGGATGCACATGTGATCTTAGATCGATTCTTGACAAGAAATGAGAAGAGGAAAGGGTACATACCTTTCTTATGGGGTTAGTGAAAGAAATAATCAAATTAGGGATTTTAATTTAGTCTGATTATGACATATGAGTTCATCATATTACATATAAGATAAAAGGATTAGAACCTGAAATAGAAGAAGAGCTTTTATTCATCATCTTGTTGTTTTTGTCCTTTCCTGATTAATGGTCTCTACAAAAAATGAAGAGAGAAGAGTGTGTACAAATTGCTCCCAAGGTCAGAAGCGTATACAGAGAACTGTCTTCTTTATTCTTTAATAGGATAGGATAAAAACTGACTTTGGGATGTTCTAAGGACTCTTCTATATATTATTAATTAACAATGGGCTTAGCCCACCTATTATCAGCTGACCCAATAAATATTCACATAATATAAACAATATTATTTTATGTAACCAAATAAATAATAACAATCAAATAAATAATAACAATAATGGCTATATAATATTTTGGCAAATAAGTAATCTAGAGAAATTACTAATTTATGTATGTCCACAAAATAATTAATCCAACAATCTCCCACTTGGACAACATAAATTAGATCACAATATTGAAAAATAATCTAGAAGAACTCACAACATGTGACCACAATAAGATGCCAAAATATTACAACATTCATAACCAAAAGATCCAAAATGAAATATGTAGACATCTTATCACTGCAGAAAATCACACTCGGAGGAGTGATGATATCATACAGAAATGAAACACCTACATTTCAGTGACCTTTATATAAATGTGAAATATATAATTATGTCCCAATCATCTGCCCAAGATGCTATATGAGATTATTAAAACAATCTCACCATAATAGTAATTTGAGACTGAGTCTAAAATGTCTCAAAGTTATGCCATAACATCAATTGCGTAAATCATAATAAACAAAATATAGCAATACAAAATAGACAATTATATGTCTCAATCACCCCCCCAAGATGCTATATGAGATTAAACAATCTCACCACAATAATAATTTGAGACTGGATCCAAAATGTCTCAAAATTATGCCATAACATTAATTGCGCAAATCAGAATAAACAAAATATGGCAATACAAAATAGACAAATATATGTCTCAATCATCCGCCCAAGATGCTATATGAGATTAAAACAATCTCATCACAATAACAATTTGAGACTGGGTCCAAAATGTCTCAAAGTTATGCCATAACATCAATTGCGCAAATCAGAATAAACAAAATATGACAATACAAAATAGGCAATTATATGTCTCAATCATCCACCCAAGATGCTATATGAAATTAAAACAATCTCACCACAATAATAATTTGAGACTGACTCCAAAATGTCTCAAAATTATGTCATAACATCAATTGCACAAATCAGAATAAACAAAATATGACAATACAATATAGTTGTCGTCACAATAGTAAATGATTATTGTCAATCATTTCAATAATACGACAATATCATAAACGAGGTCCAAATGGGAAGTATATATATATATATATATATATATATATATATATATATAAAAGAAACTCCCACTAAACCAATATATCAAAAGGACCTCATTACTCATATATGGGTTGTATGCTCAACAAGGACTTTAATAGTCAATCCCTTAGTTAAGGGATCTGCAGTTATTAACTTTGTGGAAATATGCTCAAGTATCGTCCAAGCACATTAACAACAAAAACAATATCAAGACGTGTGCAAACTTGAATATACATAAGAGTGTTAACAGCGGAAGCATAAGAAATTTGTACAATTTCACAATTATTATAAGGACATTGGGATTTAGAAAACTTCTCACCCAATCCTCATAATTAGTTCTGTTAAGCTTGATCAAGGAAACTATTTGCATAGGCAAAACTGGAATAGAATGTATCAACAATAGCAAATTAACCCACGGAGCTTGTTAAACTTTCAACCACAATATCATATCCTTAAAACTAATATTGAGAGGAAACTGAAAACCTTAAGAATATAATAAATCATTCATCAAGAATTACATTTAAAAAAATAAAATAAAATAAACAAACCGAAGGATAAGTTTATTATTAATATAAATCTTAATGTAACAATAAGAACAATAATGTTCAACAGTAGAATAATGCACTTAACATAATTTGTCTCACGAAGGTGAGATTAAAATTATGTAAGACATCCAACAATATTCACAAAATTGATATTTCTTCACAATTTGTCCTGCAAAGGCGAGCTCTCAATCATGAAAAATATCCAACAATACAAAATTGATATCTTATCACAATCCGTCCTGCGAAGACAAGCTCTCAATCATGAAAAATATCTAACAATATTACCAAAATACATCTACATTATAAATGCTCAATAAAATATATAATCAACCATAAAAAAGTGTCCAAGACATAATGTACAAATTCGTACAAACTCGTACTACTCAGTATCAAAACATGAAACCTCATATAAACATATCAAATGACATTAGCAGGTACTCAAGTAGCAACCCATGACTTAATAGTTAGATTCACCCTTCATCAATAACACCAGTAAAATATAAATTTCATGTATAAAATATAACCGTAAACCCTAAAATATAAAATACATTGTGACTACAATATAAATTACAAGTACTAGTAAAACTCTGTATTTTCTATCTTTACTGATAAGGGGCTTTTAGTGCTAAGGGTTTAAATTGGAGAATATTCTCTTTGACTTTTCAATGTCTAAATGATGGTAAGTGCAAGCAAGCACCACAACATGTAAACAAAATACACAATCAAATAAGCCATAATCAAAATATTAAAAATAAAATTGAATCGCATGGCAATATGCGATAAAATCTCGAATAAAATGAAAAAATGCCACCCAAAGAATCATACTCATATAAAACAAAATTTAAAAAGGATCACAGAAACAACGCAAGGCACACTTCAATCTTCTTTTCATATTTCACTGTTTGCAATTCCTATAATTTCCCTTTGATAGATTTTAATTATATACGTTATCTTCATATTAGGGAAAATAAAAGTCACGGCATCACAAAACACGAAGATAGAATAAATTGTGCTATAATAAAATTATATATTACATCATTAAAAAAATTATAATTTTTTTTGAATTTAGGTTTCATCAAATTGGGAAAAAAAATATTGTTGATGGATCATTATAAATTCAAATAGTACAAATTTGATTAGAAAAATCTCACATCTATAACCAAAATTAAACCTGGCTCTGATACCAATTGAAAAAAATAATCAAATTAGGGTTTTTAATTTAGTCTGATTATGGCATATGGGTAGATCATATTATATATAAGATAAAAGGATTAGAACCTGGAATAGAAGAAGAGCTTTGATTCATTATCTTGTTGTTTCTGTCATTTCCTGATTAATGGTCTCTACAAAGAATGAAGAGAGATGAGTGTGAACAAACTGCTCCCAATGCTAGAAGAATATACATAGAACTATCTTCTTTATTCTTTAATAGGGTAGAATAAAAACTGAGTGTGGGCAGTTGTAGAGACTCTTTTATATATTATTAATTAATTATGGGCTCAAGCCGCTTATTATCAGCTGACCCAATAAATATTCACATAATATAAACAATATAATTTTATGTAACCAAATAAATAATAACAATAATGGCTACATAATATTTTGGAAAATAAGTTAATTTAGAAAAATTACTAATTTATGTATGTCCACAAAATAATTAATCAAACAGTTAGATGATGACACAGTATATGACACTGTTTGTTCTAATATTTTAACACACGATTTGTTGCCAAATCTGAATAAAGTTTACTCAATTCTAATTCAAGAAGAACGAGTACAGACCATGACACGTGGGAAAGAAGACAAAGGAGAGGTAATAGCTTTTGCTATTCGTGGCAGAGTTGATGGGAAAAACAAAACAATGATTTGCTTCCATTGCAAACTTAGTGGGCATGACACAAATTCTTGCTTTGCACTCGTTGGATACCCCAAGTGGTGGGGTGATAGACCGCACATTGACAGAAAGAATGGAGTCCATGGTAGGGGATTGCGATCCTCGCTGTAGCACGGGAAAGACAAACCAATGATTTGCTCCCATTGCAAATGTAGTGGACATGACACAAATTCTTGCTTTGCACTCGTTGGATACCCTGAGTGGTGGGGTGATAGACCGCGCACTGAAGGAAAGAATGGAGGATGTGGTAGGGGATTACAATCCTCGCGAGCAGAAAAAGGGACAGACCGAGGGCGTGGTGTTGTGCAGGTCAATGCAGCCCATGCCATACCTGGAAGCTAAACCATAGGAAGTACATCGGATGGGAATGACGTGAAAATCTATTGGGCTGAGCCATGATCAACTCCAGGCCCTGATGAAATTGCTAAAGGATCAAAATAACCATCTAACTGAGAAGATGACGGATGAGAACAATATTGTGGCTATTAAGGCATTGGGAAAACAATAGTATTCTTTTTTACTTCGCAAGTTGGACATTCGAGATCTTCACGCTCCAACTTGACGGGGGTATTGTGATTATTGTATATCTTTATTACATATATGTTTTTATTTAGTAATATTCCATGAGATATGATTGATTATATTGGGTAGATATTGATTGTATTAACAAATCTTGAAAAAATTTGAATAGATCTATAGAAGAAAGTTTAGAAAAAGACTGCTCTATATATTTTTAATCTTTTGATAAATAAAGAAGTGAGGGATATTTTGTCATTTAGACAATCAGATTTTGAACGTATGTATGCAAATAATAATTTCTTTTTGTTTAAAACAAAGTCACGGTTAAAAATAACTTTCAAAAAAAGGAATATATACACCTATTAAAATAATAAAATAATTTCCTTTATTATATTATTATTATAAATTATGATTATTATTTTAACAACTGTTTTATACATATTAAAAAAAAGAGTAACATTAAAGCACTAACTTGACGAGTCACATTTGTCTAAAATAAAAAAAAGAAAATTTAGAAACCAAAACGATGAAATAATTGAAGTTATGTTTTCACAGTTATAGTATTTTTTTTCTTAAAAATTATATAAATGATTCTTAGTTTACAAATTGTATTAATATTTATATATTGGAACTTAACAAAATGGTTATTTCTTATAAACATATTTAATATTTATCGAAAATAAATTATCAATAAGGAAAAATTATTGATATAGTTTATGTTCATAGAGTAGTAATACTTCTATTAAATCATAAAGTAAAGTACGAATGTGTTTTCCATTAACAGATAGATACAGGATAGAAATGGGTGGTAGATAAAAAATGACGTGTGTGAAACACAAAATCATATAAGAATGAAATCGAGAGAATAAATCATAAAATGATTTTAAATTATTATTAAGGGATTCAAGTGTTCTTTTAAATAGAGGAATTGTTTTAGTTTCTACTATAATTTACAAAAACTTTTGTTGTCCATAATTTTCTGTTAGCAAGAGTTCTTACTATTAAATAAAAATTTGAATCACTGTTAATTTTTTTTTTTTAAATCATAACTTTATCATTTCAGATTGTGAAACATATATACTAAAAATAAGTTTTTAAAGACTAAAATGAAATATCATGATTCTATATAGACTAAAAATTTGCTCACAATTTTTTTCACCTCAACTAAGTTAACCTGTTTTATAAGTACTAAAAATATACTAAACCTTAATATTAATTCATGTGATATATATATATATATATATATATATAAACTTATCTTGATTCGCTCTCACGAGAGTATAACAAAGAACTAAAAGACTACTAAAAAAAATATTAATTTCAACAATCTACTGAATATAGAAATTTAGATTTCATATTATTATATTAAGCCATACATGCATGATTATTTTCCTGAATCACTCTTAAAAGTAAGTAACAAAAGGGATATCCTAGGCATACAAGATATATTTTACATATTTCCAGTATTAGAAAATCTACAAAAATTGTCCACAATAAAATAGTAACAATTTAAAGTAATGAATTCCATGTAGTAAAACCACACTTGTCTCCAATAGGAATTGATGTATAAAGTTGCTGCAGTTGCTAACAATGCTAATGTAGATGACACAATAAAGCTCACACAAAAGACATACATGTCCACCAACCCGTCATTGTCTTCTTTAGTCTCTTGGTTATTTGGAATAATTCTAGGAGTTGGATGACAACTCTTTGATAATGGAGGTCCACAAAGAAATGGGTTACCCTCGTAGCTACTCTCATCAAATGTGGCAAATTGGTATGTCCATCCAGGTATTGGACCTGATAAATTGTTGTATGCCACAATTAATACTTCAAGTGAAGTTAAGATATTGAGTTTAGGAGGAATTTTACCACTCAACTTGTTAAAAGAAAGATCTAAACTCTCCATTTGTACCAAATTTGAGAACAAATCTGGAATTTGTCCAATCAAATCATTATGAGACAAGTTCAATGCTAGGATTCTTGTTAAGTTTCCAAACTCATATGGGATATTCCCCTTTAGTTTATTATGAGATAAGTCAATCCCAGACATATAAATAAGGATGCTTCCTGTGTAAGTATCAATTCTTTTCTTTGGAGTGAAACTTGCTTTTTCTTTCTTATACTCTAATGAAAATGTTAGTTGACTTTCTTCAACGATGCTTCCCTGGATGCTTTTAATGATGGATCAAGGTTCTTGTTATCAAAAGGCATTGTCCTCAAGCAATGAGGAATTTCTCCTGAAAAATTATTGTCTGAAAGATCTAGTATGGTTAAATATATCAATTGGCATAACTCCTTAGGTATATCCCCAATAATATGATTACCTTTTAAAAGGAGAAAATTCAACTTTGAATAACTCAGGTCTTGTATCATATCTTGAATGTTACCAGATATTTCATTGTAGTTAAGATCTAGCATCACTAAAGAAGAGTTTCCATTGAACATTTTTTTGGACAATGTTGTTAAATGATTATTGCTCAAATGGATAAATTTCACAGAAGAATTTAGAAAGGATGGTACAAGACCAGTTAAATTATTTTGGAGAGATCTAAATAATCTAGATCTTCTAGTTGTGCCAATTCTAATGGAATGAATCCTTCAAAGTGGTTATTGGACATACGAAGTGTCGATAATCTTGACAAATTTTTCTGAAGGCTTGGAATCTTTCCTACCAAATGATTATTGCTTACATCCAATGAAATAATGGATGTGCTAAAAATGTTGCTAGGAAGTCTACCACTAAAGTTATTATCATTCAATGATAAGATCTTCAAATTAGTAGGTATTCTAAAAATGGGTCCCTCAAACTTATTATTTGAAAGTTTCGATGAAGTGACTTGGTACCCATCTTCAAATACCTCGTTTGATATTTCTCCAGACAACTGGTTGTTTGAAAGATCCAACACATTCAATAACATCATTTCGCCTAGCTCACGAGGAATTGAACCTTAGATGTGGTTTATGGACATGTTTAGATATTCCAATTTTGGATAAATAGAACTGATATTCTTGTTTGGAATTTCACCAATTATGTTATTTTCAGACACATCAATACTTCGTAACTGAGAAAGGGGACGCAATGGTAGTTGCATAGTACCAGTCAAAAAACAATTTCTGAAAAGAACTTCAGTCAGTTTTGTGTTGTTTTCTATCAACCAATGAGGGAACCCTCCTTCCAACTTTAAACTACTAAAATATAGACTAGTTAAATCTTTTTGATAAAGAAGAAATTTGGGGAGTAAGAAAGAACTAGTCTCAATGGTTGAAGACAAGCTAAGCATCTTTAACTGAAACTTTGGAATCCAAGTTTGCAAATAGTGTTGTGAGTCCAATACGACTTTGTTGCCTTCACCATATACGAACTTAAGGTTTGAATGATTGGCAAATGGTGTAAAAGAAACAGGAACTTCAAATTGGTTTTCTGTAAAACCAAAATGTTCGAGTGATGTAAGGCTAGCAACGTTAGAATCAAACTGTCCAATAAAGTGATTTTGAGAGAGCTCCAATATCCGAAGAGATGTCATGTTAATGAAAGAATTGGGAAGATATCCTACAAATAGGTTTTTACTTATATCTAGCTCTTCAAGATTCTTTAGCTCAAACCAGCCTGAAACATGAAATTTTGAAAGAAAAAAAAAATTATCTTGTAGTGTTATAATACAAAGGCCACAAAGATTTCAATGAAACTAAGAAAAAATTGCTTAGAACACATATTTTATAAATAAATTAAAAAGATAAGCTAACAATATAATTACCAGCCAAAGGAAAGGTGTCATTTATATCACAATTTGAAACATGTAGAACTTTCAAAGACGTCAAATTCCCAATACTTTTGAAAAAATCATTCTTCATGTTAGTATTTCCATCCAATGTCAAATGTTCTAGGTTACTTAAATCGTAAAAATCTGCACAACAAAAAGAAAGAATATGAATCTTAATGTAAGAACTACAAAATTAATTCACCTTGTGAAAATGGTAAATATTATTACCTCGAGCTAAAATTGTTCCTTTAAAGTTATTGTAAGACATAGAAAGCTCCCTAATGGATGATGATAAAGCTCGTAATGACTCCCTTAGCTTGTTTCCATTTATCATGTTCCCATCTAAATAAAGGACATCCAATCTACTTAAACCTTTTGAGCCTGAAAGATATGTAAACTTTAATTAAGATAAATGGGACAGAGCATATGTCTCTAGGAAGGTGACACACACATGCACACACACTACCTTGATAGGCCACAAAATTGTGAATATTATTATAACATAGATTAAGATTCGTCAAACTAGACAAAGTCGATAATCCTGCAAGAGATAAATTAAGAATCAATTAAAATCAACTAACATTTGTGAAGGGCTATACTTTTCTTCAATTGTAAAATAGAAGTATTACAAAACTAGTTTACTTTAACCATTTTTCTTTTCAAAAACTAGTGCAAGTTGATCCTCTAAAAATTGACTATGTTTAATGGAAGAAATTAATATAAATTTAACTCTCATTTTTTAACTTAGACCATTTTCATAGGAAAAAAAACATAAATGATTTATTGGAAACTTAGTAGATATTGATTATTTATTAGAGTAAAACCATTTATTTCTAGTGATAGATTTGCACTAATGTATATGACCTAAATGAATTGGTTTGTGATATGCATATGTTGATATTTAGAATTGAAATAAAGATTTTTTGGGTTATGAAGTTTGAAAAATCCAATCAAGAATGAATTAATAGTTTAATGTTTCTTCTGAACAATTGGATTTGGGATCAATTTGTTGATGATATGAACTTTAAAACAAACGTATATTTGTATGTGATGTATATTGATTTTGTTAAGAGATATTAGAGTTTATTTTTGAGTTTTTGTTTGTTGCATAATCTTAATATCAATACATTTTTGCTCAAGTAAAGCATTCTTGCTCAAGTAAATATGTGAGAGAGAAAATTTGTTCATCTAGGTAACATTTTTGCTGAAGCAAAAATTTGAGTGAGAAGTATCCTTTGAGAGATTCTTGCTTAAGTGACGAACAATTAATCATCATGTAAAGTTGAATTGGGAACAAACTCACTAAGAATTGTTTTTTTACAATAGATGCAAGTAATCATCATGACCTAAGCTCTTAAGATCAATTGTGATAGTTCTAATCAGGTATTAGTTTTGGATGAGACATGCTTAATATAAGTCTTTTAAAAGATATTGTGTGTGGCAAATTCTTTTTTAAATGTTTGAGATGTAATTAAAGATTTTTACATCTTAAATGAAAGTGATTTTTCTTTATCAGTTCTCTAGAATGAAATTGTGTGTAATTATTATTATGAAATTAGATTGTTATTTATGGAAAAACAATTTATTTATATAAATATGAAGCATGTTTCTATTGATATAGATTATTATTATATTAGTTCACTCTAATATAATTATAGACTATCACCAGGCTTAGTATAAAAGAAGGTGACTTTGTCAGTAATAATAGGAAATTAAGAAAGTTAAGAGGACTTTGTACTAATATTTTAGATTTCTTTGTACTAATATTTTAGATTTTAATATATATATATATATATATATATATATATATATATATATATATATATTATATTTTTACCTTATCTTGTTTTAGAAAGCTCTAAAAAGGAATGTGATGATTATATGTTTTGTATATAGAAGTTATGCACATATCTTTGTTTCTTCAACTAGTATAGTTAAAAGATACAGAGGATTCATGTTTTTTACACAATTATTTGATACATTGATATATTTATTAATTATGAGATGAAAAAAGAATAAGCAAGTAATATTAATTAAATTTATTTTAAGAGAAATAGTCGTTTGTTATTATTTTTTAAAGGTTAAAAAAATTAAAATTGAATTTAAATAAACACTTAGTAGATAATTCGATAAATCCCTATTTGCACTATATAAAAATTCCATGTATTATATAACTATTTTTATAACTTATATTAATTGCAGATAAAATTATTCTTTTCGACGTTATTTTTATAACTTATATATAGGTCGGAAAGAATAATTTTATTTTAAACAAAATTTATTTACACTAAAAAAATATGTTTCTATATTTAATCCTTTTGGTATTGTATAATAATAATAATAATAATAATAATAATAATAATAATAATAATAATAATAATAATAATAATAATAATAATAATAATAATAATAATAATAATAATAATAATAATAATATTTAAAGATTAAAAATAATATACATAGGGACTAAAAGTTATTAAAGTGATATTGGTAATTTTTAAGTATATATAAACTATAAGATAAAATTTGTGCAATGATGGAAACTAAATGAATAATTAAATCTTAATTCTAGAATATTATAAGACAGTGGAAAAGAGAGAAAATGAATGTCCGAAAATATCAATTTATAAAAATACTGACCACTTATATCTATTGCTCCTTCTAGTTGATTGTAGCTTAAATCAAGGGATTGGAGACGTGGAAGACCACTCAGAGATGAAAGAATTTTGTTGTCCAAACTGTTTGAACTCAACCGTAGCTCTTGTAAATTGGTTGGCCATCTAAATCCATCGTTCTCTGATAAAAACAAAATCAAAAGCATTGGTTATGACTGTAATCACTGAGAATAGGAAGCACGCATATTGGAATGCAATTATATAATAAAACAATCGATAAAAAAACTCACCGCTTATATCTAACGGTCCTTCTAGTTTATTGTTACTTAAATCAAGGAATTTGAGACGTGAAAGACCACTCAGAGGTGGAAGAATTTTGTTGCTCTTCTGGAGGCTTAGCATTAGCAAATTTGTTGGCCATTTAAATCCACCATAAGCAAAATTGATAATATATTAATTCTAAAATATTAGAATATAATATGTCAAAATATTTTTTTGAATATCGTAGACCTAATCGATAAAAAAATACTGACCGTTTACATCTAGCGCTCCTTTTAATTGATTGTTGCTTAAATCAAGAGATTTAAGACCTGAAAGATTACTTAGAGATAAAAGAAATTCATCGTTCAAGTTGTTTGAACACAGGCGTAACTCTTGTAAACTGGTTGGCCATTTAAATCCATCATTCTCTGATAAACAAAATTGAAAAACATTTAAACTTATGAGTACTTACTAAAAATAAGAATAAGAAGCACGCATATCGGAATGGTGTCATATCTACTTATCCAATATTAATGAGAACTAACCTTTTATACGCCACAAGACACCCTCAGACTCATTCAACCCGTTATAACTTAAGTGAAGGGTCTCCAAAGAACTCAATTTTGAAATATCTAACAATGTGTATTCCAATTATAGAGTTAGATATACTTTCTAATAAAAAAAACAAAAGATGAAGATTTCTGATATCGAAAGTATACTTAAAATTGATCTCCAATTCAATCCACTGTCTTCTAAATATAAGGACTTGAGAGATGAGAGTCCACTAAGAGCAGACGCAATATCACTATGGTTGAAGTTGTTGTAGGACAATTCAAGGACCTCAAGATTCCTCAACGTTGAGCATAAAGCTGCAAGGAACATATCCTCCATTCATTAAGAAGCAAAACCCACTGCTCAGCTTTATTAGTCAAACGGAAAATTTACATCCTATACCTTCAATGTGAAGATCCGAGTCCAATTCATTGTCAAACAAATTGAGTTGCTTTAAAGATGTGAATCCCTCGAGGGATGGGAAGATGTCATTGGTTAAATAGTTCTGACTTATGTCAAGGACCTCCAGATTAGGCAGCTTTGATGACACAGTTTCCCAAACTTATATGTGTACATGTATTGAATAAAACCATAAATTGTGAAAGAAGCCAACGAATGTGAGAAATTATTATAAAAATGAATTAGAAAATCAACATAAAAATGAGAAATATGATTATTGTGATTTCTTCGAATAAGAAAGACATATAACTAGTCTCACCGCCGGATGAAGATGCGTTCAACCTGTTATTTGATAAATATAGGGACCTAAGAGACAGAAGGCCATCTAAACAAGATAGAATGCTGGCAGCAGTATCCAGCTTGTTCCAACTCATGTCAAGGAACTCCAGATTTGTCAAGCCTGCAAAGTATGTAAAATAGTGAGTATGCGGTACAACATAACATCCACATTTGTACTTTTGAGTAAGTAAAAACCAATTAACTTTTACTAATTCATATACCTTCATCCCCCACACAACCAACTATATTACCATATGACAAGTCCAGCTTCTTCAAATCTTTGAAGATAGAAAAATCCGAGTAATCAATATATTGTTGGACTGAATCCGATAGGTAGAGTTGGGCCACTCTCCCTGTGGAGGAGTTGCAGTAGACTCCTTCCCATTCACAGCAATCTGTGTGGACTTTCCAATAGAAAGGAGAGTCGAAACGGGAATCTAGGGCGAGAAGTGCTTGTCTCTCTTCCTCCCAACATGCTTCACAGGAGAGAGCTTCGAATAAAAGGAAAATGAGGAAAAATAGTGTGACACTCTTCATCTTCCTCTTCATCTCATCAACCATTTCCTTTCCCTCCTTTAAATACCAAACCACCAACTCTACATACTTTATCACGCGCTTAATTCCCCCAGTTTGCTCTCTTCATACGTATCAACCATCCAATTTATTAATTATTATGT
>Ga0209489_104985_pt1 | contig 23717 bp, 4 predicted proteins | sample SiratrowhiteBW_FD_187527 | JGI IMG/M metagenome (GOLD analysis project Ga0209489, IMG submission 187527) | Root nodule microbial communities of legume samples collected from California, USA - Siratro white BW (SPAdes) (version 2) | ecosystem: Host-associated > Plants > Roots > Nodule | place: USA...
CATATAAATCACCGGAAAAGGGTTAGTAAATCACGAGATATGAAAATGAGAAAATTGAGACAGATTAGGTCAACTAGCAATGCGAAAGAACATGGAGAAAGAAAAACAAAAAGGATTAGGGTTGGGAGCCACAAACAATTTTACGTTTGATAAGGCCCTAAGATTGCCACAAGAATTTGGGAATTCTTGATAAGATCAGATGATTCAACAAAGAACCCTAGCAGAGAAAAAATCTCACACTTCAGAAAACATCCAAATCTCCTTTTCATTAAACCCCAAATGATTTATACAAATTAGGTCTGGAGTACTAAAATGCTTATAAAAGACAAATAAATTGTCAACATGACAAACACAGATAAAAGTGGCTTTGTGGTTAATTGAGACCAAAGAAGCTCAAGGTCTTGGTCTCAAAACCTGTCACCAACATTATTTATTTTATTATTTGTCTAAGTAACTATTGGCCTTCAATTAGTAGTGCATTTTGAATTGTGTCCTCATCATCTCTTAACACTTGAATCAAAAATTTAATAGAATAAACTAGTTGCATAACATTAAGTATATCTTGAGAGTATTTTTGTAAAGCTTAACAAAGACAGTCAGTAATTCCCATAATCTCTCTCATCATGGGTAAAATCAATATGAACTCAAATGAAGACAAAAAATATTAAGAGCAATATTAACATCACCTAAATGGAATGAAAATGTGAGTTCCAACGAGCATCACAAACTCATTTGAAAGTGTTGATTTGGTTTTTTCCTTTACCAGTTTCAAGTTCATCTATTTCTAACAATTGAGCTATTTCATCTAATTCAACAACTTGTAACTTATCATGACATTTACTATAGGAACACACAACATTTATAATAAAGCCAAAGTTTAAAAAAATGATGAACTGGAATAACTTCTCTTAAACAATAACCAATGTTGTAATCTATGAGCAAAACAGTGCACATATTAAGCATAAGGATTATCATTAAGAAATAATTCTTGCAATCCATTCCATTCCCCCCTCATATTACTAGCACCATCATACCTTGATTATGAATATTGGATACATCATGATTATGCCTAGAGAGAATAACACTTAATTCCCTTTTTAGAGTGTCATTTATCGTACCCTTAACATGAACAATATCAAAAATTTATTTTTTTACATTACCAACATTATCTACAAATCTCAAAACAATAATCATTTGCTCTTTTCTTGATTCATCACATGCTTCATAAACAATTAGGAAAATTTAGAATCTTCCAATTCTTCTCGAATATGAATTCTTACTTTTCTAGAAAAAAGATATATATACAAGATTTCTTTTTGAATATGATGAAAAGTATATTTTGCATTATATGGAACATTTTCTAACACAACTTGTTTCACTTTATCTTGATGACGCTAGAAGTTTAATCATCTTAAGAAAGTTACCGTTATTACTTGACTCTAGTGTTTCTTTATGACCTCTAAATGCACAAGCTTGAAATGTTAGCTAACTAATTGTATTAATAGAGGTTTTGACTCAAATAATTCTTGCAAACTTCTTCTGAACATTGAACATTTATAATGTTATTCATGTGCATAGAAGCTTCCATTGCATTATTATGTGGTGAGCAAGGATTATGTCTAATGTGGTTGACAAATACATAACTCTTTCCCAAATTAAACTTTTTCCATCATCCTTTTTAGTAAACACATATGACCCAGGACAACCAATTGACTTTTAACTAAATAGATAACATGACAAACATAAGATCTATCACTAGTTGGGGAATACTCTAGCAAAGAAGGAAACATCTTAAACCAAGTAGATTGAAACCTCCTTGGATGCTTCTCCCTAGAAAAAGGATAGTTTCAAAGTTGTATTTGATATGCACCCCATTTTAAAAAAGCCTTTCTAATTTCATCTTTTTGACTTATTGGATATTCCCATATTTGAGGAGGTTTTCATGGATTACATTCTAAATAATTAATATGAAATTCATTACTTGTAATTCTTTGAATCATAAGAAGGGGTTCCTTTAAATGAATAATTGGATCATTAGTATCATACTTTAGAATACGTGTAGAGGTTGAATTTGTGTTGTTTTCATTTTGGCAAGTTGTTTCCCTTTTATCTCTTTTTTAAAAAATGAATATATTCTTTTATTCTTCATCAATATAATTATTTTTAAAAATTAAATAAAGTTAAAGACTAAAAAATAAACTATAAGAATCTAATTAAATATAGAGAGACATAATTACCTAAAATAAAAATCTATGATAAATAAGTCACAATTAAAAAACTAATTATAAAAAAACATAACAATTAACATTTCATTTTATGTCTCTATAATCCTCTGCCACTATATACTATGTCATCAAATTGTCTTATACCCATTAGTTGTTGAAGATGTGTTTCTGAAGTTCTTACAAGAGAGAACATAAGGCTTTAAGTTGAAAATTTATAACAAGATAAATATTTTATTTAGATATATCACAGTCTTGTGAACCCATCAGATTGACTCACACATCCACATGAAAGTTATGAAACAACAAACCTACTTTCTACTAATGTATGCTTAAAATAGTCCAGTTAGAGCAAAGTAACATTATATTAAAGTTCAATAGACACTTTTGTTTAATTGTAATTTTGTGCTTAAACAACAAAGTGCAAAATATATCTTTATTAGCATTGGGTCTCGCCAAATGCAAGTGTTTGGTTTAGCCTAACAAACACAAGTGTTTTGCTTATGTACTTCGTCTGATAAGTTTTTTCTTAAACCAATGATAAGTATATTTTGTATGATAGATGAAAAGCCTTTAACATTCATTGTGCACATCGAACACGTACAAACACTTATGCTCTTTGTGTAGGGAATTTTTTAATCTTCATTTTTCTCTAGATGATCATAGTGATATGTCTACATCAAGATCACTTGAAAATTGTGCTTAAATGATCCGTGCAAACTTTTTTATAAGGATAAAATGTTAGTACTATAGAGTTAGTCACCTATGTCAGGCCATGAGATTTTCACTAAAGAGAAAATAAGCTACCTACCTACGCTTGGTAAGTCATGTTGTGTATCAAAGAAGTTGCATAAAGAGACCATATGCATTTAGAGCTTCATGAACAATAATTAAAGTGTTTTTGCAACAAATCTTTTATGCTTATATCTATATGAAGAAGTTCTCTTTGGAGAAGAATCGTTGACATGTTGACAAAAACACTTACAAATTTTATGCAAAAATGTCTTCAAGCTCTCAAAGCAATCCTAAGCCTTTTGTGTGTGAGGAAGAACATTGTTTATGTTCGTAGCCAACTAGAAGAGTGTTCATAACCTTATATCCATTTAAGGATGTCAATATCTTTTAGTGAGTAAAACATGTGATCTTGTAGATCACTCCCTTTGTACCAAAGTGTTTTAGTCAAGAGTGGTTGGGACCAAAAATACTTGTGCATAGTCAGGAGTGGTTGTGTCCAAATAATACTTATAGCTTAGCTAGAAGTGATTGTGTCTAAATAATACTTGCAAGTTAGCTAGGAGACATTGTGCCTAAAGAATACTTGCAATTTAGCCATAACTGAATGAGTCCAAATAATATTTGTATCTTGTACTAGCCTGCCTAAGTGAAACTTGATCAATTTTATCAAGAATTAGACGCAATCTACGTATTTCAAACAAACCAATATAAAAATACCATGTGTGTAAATTATCTAATTCCTTATCCTTTTTACATTACATGTTAATTTGTAAATAATCTTGGAAGGAGATATTTATGAAAATGATCTTTGAAAAGTATTTTAAATAATGTGTTTGTCAACTTGAAGTTATGTTTGACGATTACTCATCAGATGTAGTCTTTTAGAAAACTTGTTTGATAGCCGTCTATTCAACTTTAAACTATGTATGTTCATGTCTATCAGACGAAACTTTGTGAAAAGTTTTCATTGGATTCAACTTAACATGTTATGCAATTCATTGGATTATTTTGATTTGATGATATTTCATTTATTGTGAGTTGAATTATTTTGACATGATCATTTATTTTCAAATGAATTGTTGGATTGTGTTGATTTGATGTGATGGTTGTTTATTTTCAAACAACTTTGGATTACGATGATGGTTGTTTATTTTAAAAAAACTTCAAATTACTATGATGTCCATTTATTTTCAAACGACATCATACTACTTTGATCCGATATGATGATCATTTATTAATGACTTCAGATTACAGTGATGGTCATTTATTTTTAAGCCACTTCGTATTACTTTGATATGATGTGGTGATCGTTTATTTTCATACGACTTAGAATTACTGTGACGGTAATTTATTTTCAAATGACTTGTTGATGGAGAAGCTCCTAGGTGCTCTAGCTTCTTGCACAAGCTTCAATGGAGGTAGTGCTTGTAGAAGCTTTGTTGCACCGTATAAATGGCATGAAAGGAGCTTCTTGTGATGCGGAAGCAAAGTGTGATGTAAGAAGAACCGTGGAGGAAGCAAACGTATAGAGGAAGTGTGGTGGTTATGGTGAAGTAGGTGGTGAAAGCTTGAAGGAGGTTGGGCCAACCTTCAAGAGAGAGAGTTCCTAGCTTCTAGGAGAAGAAACTCAAAGAGAAACTTGGGCAATGTGCTGAAATTTGGATAGCATATCATTACTCTCAATCAAGTCTACAATGGAGGTTGCTACACCTCTTATTTATAGAAGAAGAACAAGCTAGTAGCTTCTATCACAAGCTAAGGTAGAGTATACAAGAAACTAGGGTTAGAAACCTAGCTTGCAATGCAAGCTACCATAAGTGGCGTATGATAGAAGCTAGGGTTGTAACCCTAACTTGCACCACACTTTAGGGTTAGAGTAACCTAGCGTGTGGAGCAAGCTACCTTCACCTAAACTAGGCGCCCTTGGATAGGCGCCACATGTCCAAATCCTATGTGTCCAAAAATCCTAATCTAGGTGTCTTTTATAATTTTCAAGACACCTAGAATTATTTACAAAACAACCAAATGTTTCCTATTCTACTTTTCACAATTTTTACAAGAATCCTCAAAGCTCAAAATAGTCAGCATTTTAATCTGCACAAGTGCTTCTGACTCTTTGTTTACTTCAAGGTGTCTGAACATTGCTCTGGTGATTGGACCTTACCTGAGCCCTCCTCCATCACTTGTTCTGGTCCTTGTTAAGTACAACGAATTGTTCATGGATAGCTTGCATATCGACCCGATATTGATTCAACTTGACATGATGTTGGTTTGAAAGCTCTAGATCCTTATTATATTTCTTCAACATGTTTGATATTTCATTTCAGAGACTCTCTTCGTTTTTTTTAAAAGGAGAGTCTCCATATATGCTTTGAGGGTTTCAATCGTCGGTGGGTCAATTTTAGGATACGATGGTGATTACATGATAATTATGCTTTTGGTAAGTACCATACGACTTGTGGTTTGAGAATAGCTTTACTCAAGCCCCACAGTGGTGCCAAATGTTCTTAGTAGAAAGGCGAGTGTCGCAACTGGGATCGTGACAGGGATGGCGATCCGAAAGAGAAAATAAAAATAAGTTTGAAAAGTAGAAAAAAAGGAGTCGCCACCATAGTTTATTATGGAAAACTATGGAAAAAAAATCGAGAAATGGATAAGGCAAGTTCCCAAAATCGGATTTAGGGTCTGGGAGTCGGTTATGTGTGGGGAAGGTATTAACACCCCCACAACGCCCGTCCTAAGACAGTAGCTTTAATTAAATAAGTAAAATGAGTGTGGTTTCCAAAATGTTTATTTTTCAAAAAGAGATAAAATTGCAGATAAAAACAAACAAAAATATTTTTTTTTTATTTTTGGGGCCTGACAAGGGTTTGACCTTGCTTCTACGTATTTCCATATGGGATGGAAAATCATGGTTACATAGTTCTTTTTTAGAAAATGTTTGTTGGTGTTTTAATGTTTTTTAAATTTGAAAATTATTATATTTTTTATATTTTTGAAATTTTATATTTTTGAAATTTTATATTTTTTAATGTATTTTTTTAAGAAAAAAAATGAGTATTAGATATTGTTTGATGTGTGCGGTCATTTGAATATCTGAACGAGATGATACCTTTTTGAATTAAATCTCGCATGATACGTGCGATCATTTCGATATTTAATCGAATAATAAAAATTGAATGCAAAATTATTGTCAAAACCCGTTCTTTAATTATTGAATATATAGAAAATCAAAATATCATTGTGATGTATTTATAAGAAATGAAAAACATAATGTGTGGTCAAACACAGGAGCCTAGATCTATAAAATAATAAAAGATAGTGGTGCAAGAGTGAAGGCGGGGTGAGATTAGTATTTGTGTTTAGCCAAAACCCAACATATCATACCTTTCTTTTGGCAATTTACATAAATTAGGGTTTGGGTAAGAAGTCAGGGGACACGGAGGTGCAACAAGGATAGCGAGACTTGAGAGCGTTGAGGATGTCATTGGCAGCGAGTGTTGCAGCATTGGGACCCTCGTCGGCGCAATGGTGTGGCTGAGGAGCCTTATCGGAGAGGCGATCTCGACAGTTGACGACGGAGAGTTGACGGTTGTGATGTTTTGGTTTCCTTTATAGGTGACAGTGGTTTGATTGTGGAGGCGAGGTTGAAGGCAGTGACAATGGAGATCGTCGTTGGCTGTCGAGTCTATGAGACTATGAGACTTTGAGAACATGACAAGCACCGTGGCTGGGGGCTGGATGACCTGCATCTTGCTGAGGATGGTGGCACCGCCGTTGGTGATGATAACCTCATCGGAGGAGGTAGAGAAGGTGCATTGCGAGACATGACTTGTGGGATGTAGTGGAGGTGGCCTGGACGATGGTACGATGTTTGAGAGAGCCACAAAGGTCACCGACAGGCAAGGAGGGCGTGGAAGTGGTTTGCGATTTTGGTTGGTTTTTTTCCTTGGTGAGGGAAGGTGAGCGTTGGAGGTTTGGGTGGCTCGGCGACTCTCACCGAAGTTGGACGATGGCATCTTGAGAAATAACACAAAAAAAGGTTGAGTGCTGGGTTTGTTTTGGTTGATGAATATAGGGGAAGTGAATGAGTAAGAGTAGAGAGGAGAGAAGGGTTGAGTTTGGACGAGGGTGCATGGTGGCGAGCTAGTCCAGGATGCTTGGTTGCAAAGGGTGGCAAAGTAAGAGGTATAGGAACATGCCACGACAGCGCCACCCATTATGTACTCCAGAAGAATGTTGTGGGATGCCATGTGCACCACGACATCTCCAAGCTCCACTCTCAAGTACGCAAACGAAACTCTAATAATGGGAAGCGAAGGCGTTTGGTGGAAACAACAAGCAAGGTACGATGATGTTTGGAGGGAAAGCTTTTGGGAGACGAAAGAGGGTGGCGGAGACTGAGAGTGGGGAGTGCAAGTGAGTGTGAGGGTGGAGAGAGTGTGGGCGCTGTGAGTGTTGAGCATGTAGGGAAAGTGTAGAGAGGAGCTGAAGGTGAATGAGATAAGATGAGAGTGGCTGCGTGAATGAAGAGGAATGGAGAATGAGAGCAGCTCATAATGCAGTACAAGAAAAAAGCTATTTAGAATGGTTGCTAATTGTGACCAAAATAGTCACCAAATTAAATTTTAGTTGTTAAATAACTACAAAATAGAAGTAATGATTAAATTTAGTGACTAATTAAGTTAAATAATTGGTATCTAACATTAGATACCAAAGTTTTAGTGACATATGTCATTAGATTCTAAATTGGTATCTAATTAAGTTAGAAACTAATTTAGAATCTAATAGTATAGATCACTAAAACCTTGGTAGCTAATGTTAGATATCAATTATTTAACTTATTTAATCACTAAATTTAACCAATACTTTCATTTTGTAGTTATTTAGCAACTAAAATTTAATTTGGTGACTATTTTAGTTATAATTAGTAACCATTTTATTTGATAGCTAAAAATTAGTCTCTAAATAACTTATTTCAAGTGTAATCTCTCTTTTCTTTTTTTCCTAGCATGAGGAGAGGAGTCCCCTATATAGAAAGGGGCTGAGTGTAGGTAAGACCAAGGGTGCATATAATGCCAAAAGAGAGTTTCAAAAAATGTTTTTTTTGCAGTGGACGAAAGCAGCCTTGTGCAGGGAAAATCAGCTTTTCATTTTGGCCTTAGGCAGGGTAGTGGAGCAAAGGGTGATTAAAGTGAGTTTATGCATTGTAGTTGGGCATGATTAAAGTAAGTTTATGCAGGGTAGTGGAGCAAAGGGTGGTTAAAGTGAGTGAATGTGGTGTGTATTATGTACGTGAGATAAGGAATCAGTGCACGTATTATTTTTCACGTGAGTGAAAATGAGCTTCTTGCAGACAATGCTTCGTTTTGTATATCCACTCTAGGTAGCAAGAAACCTATGGACCCCATTGTAGATTTCGAAGACACATGGCAAAAGGAGACGGAGAGAGAGTGTTGTAACTTTTTCTATTGCAGATGCGTGGTGTGCCAATGCTATCCATGGTTTTTTTATCATTTTTAGCTTTATATGCTTTATAAACCCGAGCCCCACAAAGACTCTTTCATTAAAATCAATCTCCCTTTCAATTTAAGTTCACAATCAGTCCTTTTTATTTTTTCCTTTTTAAAGAAATAAATAACATGTTAAAAGATAATAGAAACCTAAACTAAATACTAAAAAGAAACCATTTCATCTTTTTATAATATTAATTTGCAATCATTATTTTCAAACTTTTTATTATCTATTTTTCTTTTTTCTACTTTTTTCTTTTTTTTGCAAAATGATAAAGCAAACATAAACTACATATGTATTTTTACTCTTTTAAAATGACGAAAGAGAATCTAAACCATTTTTTTATTTATTTTTATTAAAAATGAAATAAAGATGAAACTTTATGTTTTTTTTTTATAAAATGAAAATGATAAAGCTTATGAAAATAAATGAGAAGGAGATGAATATCTAAATCATTTTTTTAAAAGTTGAAAAAAAAGATAAAGGCAATCATAAAAAATGAAAATTATATTTTTGTATCTTTTCTAAAAATAAGAGAAAAATAAATAAAACAATAAATCCAAACAAGCAATAAAAATTAAACGAAAAGATGTTTTTTTTTTTTATTTTTAGAGAAATAATCATAAACGTTTATTTTCAATTGGACAAAATTAGGTGTTGACAATGTGTGACTCTCTCGAGTGAAAAAAGTGGTATTTAGGAAGTTGAGTTTATACCTCTGATGATTGATCGTCGAGATTTTAATGAAGTCTGAGAGGTAATCCAAGTGTGAAAGATTCTTCAACACTCAAGTCAATAAGAGCTAGAAAAATTATAAAATATACGAGTATAAAAGTGAATAAGAGAATTAAGTAAACACTCCATGTGAGATTAATTTATATTTTTAGACTATTAGAGTTAAGCTGAAATATCCTAAAAGATATTTAAAAAAAAGATATAATTGATTACTAAATATTTATCATTCAATCAATTATAACCATAAAAATATAATATACATACACATAAGACATATCCGAGTTAGTTAGATTTTACATTTTTATGTTATATAAATTTTCAGAATCTCAAATATGAACCTAGGTCTCTAAATGTCATGAATAATAAACTTTCGTCATCTCCATTGCTAGAATAATAATAGAAGGTCTTAATTTACTCTTTTATTTTTTATATCATGTACACGTACTGCCAAAAAAGTTCTATATAACCTAATTGTTAAACTTATAACACTAAGTATAAGTATAATGGGAGATGTCCTTAGATATACAACTCATAAATAATGAACCATATTATGAAAAATGTTCGTTAATCCTAAACTTCGTGGGCTTATAATCTCGAATTTGTGGACTAATCGAAGTACTCTTAGGAAAAAAAGCATCTTAGGAAAAAAAGTTACCCAAGTAATTAACTACAAAATGGAATTTCATTTTATTTGAAAGATTTTAATTTAATAAGTTTTATTTTGAGATTTAAATTTGGAAAATTTTAATCTTAACAAATGGAAGAAAAATAAATAAATAATTGTTTTAAATTGATAGATTTTTCATTTCTTTTTGGGTTACTATTTGAATTTGAAGACCTGGCACTTATATATCCCTAGTTTTTTTGCTAACCGAATACAAGCTTAAAAAACATTTATTTCATACCTTAAACAAGTTGAACCTATTATAAAACGTGGACTCCTACCAATAAGACCTTATAACAAGTCGAATCACTCACCCATCCCTAGTTTTAATAAAGGTGTGAAAAGGAGATTCAACCATTCTGACAACATATAGAATTAATTACAAGAATTCTGTTATATATGATTTCCACACACTTCATAATTCGTTTAAGCACAGAATAACGTGTATATTAAGGATGCCGTTGATAAAAATCTCTACAAAAAAGCTATATATATTATAGTTCCATATATTTTCCTACTTACAATGAATCATACCTTTAACATATATACTTATTACACTTTCATTCAAGTGATACAAATTTAATTTTTCATGTTTCAAAATGAAGTTGTAAAAAAAAATAAAAACTCTCACTAAAGGGTTAATCCTATGCCTAAGAAATGTTGAGTATAAACGAAAGTTGGCCATACAAACAAGAGAGGTTGAATCAATATTGTAGTCATGAATAGGATGAAACATGTTGTACAGATCTTCCACTTCCTTGCAAACCATGCAACAGAGAAGATTGAAAGGACGCATGACCCAAAAGCACAGGCCTATCTGGTAGTTTGGGAACGTCAATGTCACCCTCTAACATCTTAAGGGCCTCAGCAATAGTAGGCCTTAAAGCTGCCATTGCATGAGCACAAAGCATTCCAACATGAACAAACCTTTCCATAATTTTCCCTGGCCCTTCTCTTATTGACTCATCAAAAATTTCCCTCATCTTTCCCGATTCTGCTAGCGTCCACACCCAATCAGTGATTGCATCCGCAGATGAATTCAAAGTATCAAGCACTTTTCTTCCACTCATGATTTCCAGAACCACAATACCAAAACTGTACACATCACTCTTCTCAGTGAGTTTCCCATACAAAGCATACTCGGGTGCCACATAACCATATGTGCCAGCAACCCTTGTGGTGAGAGAAGACTGGTCCTCACTACCTTGCATTGCTAGCTCAAAATCTGCCAATTTAGCATTCATTTTGGAGTCCAAAAGTATTTTGGTAGCCTTTATGTCACGATGATAAACGGGAGGTTTGATTTCATAATGCAAATAAGCAAGCCCCTTAGCCACATCAAGGATTATGTTCTTCCTTTGTGGCCATGTTAATCCACCAAGTGACAGTTGGTAACTGAGGTCGCCGTTAGCCATGAAATCATAAACCAGAAACCTCCTCTTACCTTTCAAACTATCACTAGAAATGCAACAACCCCGTAGAGCAAGAAGGTTCCTGTGCTTTATTTTGCTTATGATATCCACCTCATAGCAGAACTCTTCATCCCCTTTACTTCCCAAATTCAAATTCTCCTTGACAGCAATCAAAGTGCCATCCTCGAGCTTCCCTTTGTACACAACCCCATCACTACCTTGACCAACCATATTCCTCCGAGAAAATCTGTTAGTGGCTCGTTCAAGCTCCGATATGTGAAACCATTTTGCACCAGTGTTCGTCAAAATACTGTTCCTGACACCGTTTTCAATTTCTATATGATAAACATTTTCCTTCTTTCTCTTGTCCCTCTTCCTGTAGATAACCACCATCAGCACTAAAACAATAATAACCCCAACAACAGCACCCAATAACGTAAAAACCACCATCATAACTTTTCCTCTCTTATTTGATGACCCTTTTGCCACTTCACTAGAAAGTGGCACGCTCAATATGCAACCAATCGTGTTGACATCAGTTGTGCCTTCTGGATTAACAACCGCTGCAGCATACAGCGATGCGAACGAAAAGCAATCCGTCTCACTAGCATTTGGGTTACCACTAGTAAGCTGAAGAGCCACTTTCAAGTTTGCTGCTATGCACTTGTTGCAGCTAATTTGGTCATCAAGGTCTTTGCAGAAAGTTTGTACCGGGCTAAGTCTAACCGAGTTCACCTTCTGCTCCCAATCTCGAGAAGTTGCAACACCTGAACAGGTGGAAAAGTTTGTAACGAACTGAGAGGGGTTAGGGAAGCAAGAAGGGACCAAAGATGGGTGAATTGACAAGGTTGTGAGCTTTTCTTGGAAATCTGACAAGCAAATGGAGGAAGCGTTTTCATTGGGAAGTTGAAAAAAAGAGGTTTGTTTGAGATATTTGGAGAGGCCTATGTGGAAGATGGAGTTGAGGGTTGAGCAACAGGGTTGTTTGTTGGCTGGGTTTGTGCAAGTTGAAGTGTTCCATGGGAAGGTTTGAACGTAGGTGAAGTTGATTGGGCAAGATGAAGAAGAAGCACAGGGTGTGAGAATGGTAATGAAGAGGAACAAAAGGAGGGGAAAGAGTAGTGTGACTTGGTTTTCCATTGAGATCTGGTGTTTAAACAATGGTTTTTGAAACATTAGATTTGAAGCATTTTAACAGGTTATCAGATAAAAAATGTTGTACAAGTCAAACTTAGATTGCTTTGGTCAGTTCAGAGGGTCAAAAGCCACTTCGAAAACGTACGTTTTGATTTAAAAGTCGCTTTTGGCGGTTAATTGACCGCTGGGTTTTGGTGGTCGCATTTGACTTTTATTTTTATTGGGTAGGAGTGGTAGTTAGTCTTTTTCGTGAAATATTTTTCAAATGTATATGGACAATGAAAATCAAAAAAAGAAAAACATATCTATATAAAGGTTCAATTAAATCTAAAAGGTAACTTTAAGAAGAGTAATCTCATTAAAGAATTTAAATAATAAAAATTATTTTTCATTATTCAGCAAAGAATTTTAACTTTTGACGTTTGGATGCTTTTATAACGATTAATGTTTGATTTTAACGATTTGTTTAACCTTTTTCTTTTCTTAAATTCAATCTTTTAAACTTTTTTTAATTGTTATGGTTAAGTTCCTTTGTTAACTTTTTTTCTCTGCAAACACTGAAATAGTATGGGTTAACACAATTAATAATGTCAAAAGTTTAAAAGCTATTAAAGTTGATTATATTTGAAAGGTATGCTATGTTTGACTACAGCTTTGTAAAAGAAAGTCTTAAAAAATACTTATTTTTTTTGAATATGATATTTTATTTGGTGAATTTTGAATTTACGAGTGTTAGCTGTATACTCTTGAACTGGAAAGCCAAATAAAATACTCAATATTGCTGTAAAAAAACTCAAAACTAAGTCATAGATAAGCTACGAATTCATAAGTTAGATAAAAGCTTATAATTAGAAGTCAAAAGATAAAAAAAAATGAAGCTTATAAGTGATCTAATTAATTGAATATCAAAGGAATTTAATATATTTAATAAAACTATCCAGTAAGCTGTGGAATTGTATATATAAAAGAAATAAAAAATTGGGTGATAGTACTTAAATTCACTTGGGGGCTTTTAGAAATCTTTTATTCATGTGTAGTATTGTTTGTGTGTTGCTTAACTAAATATTTTTATTCATTATTTTATTAATATCATATATTTATATTTAAATTTTATTTTATAATTTACTTTAACATATATTTTTATATTATATTTTTTTATTTATTCGTAGTCAATAGTAAATTATTAGTCTTAAGTTTTCAGTTTGTAATTATTATACTTATATTAAATTATTATTTTTATAAAATACTCAATTTTGACATTAAAAAAGTACAAAAAATTCTCTAAATTTTTATTTAATTTATGTAGCTTTTCTATAAATTGAAAACTAACAATTATATAAAGTAGACCAGATCTATTAACCCCTAGGTCTTTTCCAATCTATTTTTGATAAGCCAAATTATATTGTTTACGTCTGCCAAGTGTTATATTAGACCTTATTATATCACGTGCATCAAATTGGTCCTTAGTTTATACAAGTCTTCTTTTCCAACTCATAAAGAATATCTAAAGCTTGTTTGAAGTTTCATGTGTTTCTTAAAGTGATAACTATGTTGGAACACGTGATTAAACTAGAAATAAATAAATAAAAAGTAAAAGAAATATATTTTTAAATAAAAATATTTTATGATTATGGTCCCTGTTAATACGATAGTTTAATGCACAATAATAAAATAATTCGAAGCACAATTAATCTTAAAAAACATTTAGAAAACAAAAATTATCAAATAGAAATAATTTTTAGTTTTGAATAAAATAAAAGTTATATTTTCGATATTTTGATATTTTCCTTGTCAAATATCGTTAAAATACAACACCGCTTCATTTTACCAGCTCACACACTACGTTTTCACAAAAGTTATGCGCAAGGACAAAGCTAAGTCTACATCAAACATTTGTATGCATAGGAAAAAGAAAGAGGATACAAATCACTAAATTAAACATTTTTACTCACTAACATTTTTTTATTTTTTTTATTTCTCTTAATAGTATTTTTTATTTTTTATTTTTCTCAATAACATTTTTTATTCTTTAATTCTTGAAATAACATTATTTTATTTTATATAATAACACTCTTTTTTCTGTAATAGATATTAAAAATTGTAATTATTAATTTATTAAAATTAAGATAAAAATGATGTAAACATAATTAAATTAAAAATTAAAAAAAAATAATACAAAGGAAATAAAATGAAATATTTTATACGTTTTTTAAATAATTAATTATAATAGGAAAAATGATAAATTAATTTATTCTATATTTTATAATAAATTTAAATTTGGCATAATAAATTATATTGAAATAAATTATAATAATTTTATGATTGTACTTTTATATTAAAATTGATATTGGAACAAAAAGTTATAATAAATTATAAAATTGCTATATGGATTAAAATTTGTATTTTTGGTTTGTTAAAAAAAATATCTAAATAATTAATAGCAAAAATCAAATAAAATTTTGATAAAGATAAAATTTGATTTTTAATGAAGATAAATTTTGATTTTTGATAAAGATAGAATTTTCTTTTTGATAGAGATAAAATTTTATATTTTATTAAAGATATCATTTAATTTTTTATAAAGATAAAATTTGATTTTCGATAAAGATGTAATTAATTTTTTGATAAAGATAAAATTTGAGTTTTGATAAAGATAAAATTTATATTCATTTCACTTAAAGTATTTCGTGTACTATTAACTAAACTATTTAGTTAATATATAATTATCATTTATTTTCTTCTTTTATGTTTAACGTGTATTGTATCATTTCAATAATTAATAATTTTTAAGTAATAAAGATAAAATTTAAAAACAATTCACAAATAAATTAAATTTGATTTATAATTTTTAAATCATTTAATTAATATTTATTTACAAAAATACTTCAACAATTTTATTTTATGTTTGTTATTAATTATTTAGATATATTTTTAACAAATGAAAAATACAAATTTTAATTCAAATAAAAATTTTATAATTTATCATAATTTTTTTCTTCCAATATCAATTTTAATACAAAAATACAACCTGTAAATTATTATAATAAAATATAATCACAAAATCATAAAAAAGAAATAAAAAAAGAAAAAATAAAACAAAAATAATAATCATAATTAATATACTGATTGTAAAAAAAATAAAAAATAAAAAGAAAAATAAAGAAATAAAAAATAAAAAAAAAGTGTTATTTGAAGAATTAAAGAATTAAAAAGTAAAAAGGTCTACTGAAAGAAATAAAAAATAAAAACGTATCAGTGAAGTAAAAAAGTCAAAAAAATGCTATTTCAAGGTAAAAAAATAGAAAAGAAATAAAAAATATTATTTTAGAAATTAAAGAATAAAGAGTGCTTTAAAAAAATAAAAAATAAAGATTATTATTCAAGGAAATAAAAAATAAAAAATATTAGTAGAGTGAAAAAGTAAAAAAAAAATAGTTTAAATATAAAAAAAAATACAGAAATGTACACAAATTAATGTATTTTCAGGGATCTTTCTCTCTCTATATATATAATTAACATAGTGACAAATTTTAAATTCTAATATAATACTTAAAAATAAAATAAAAATTAACAACTCTACTTTATTTTATTTTTTTAAAATCAAGAATCTTAATTTTCGGTTTTTACCAATTCAATAAGTTTTGGATCAGATCTGAAAAGAATAATTCTAGTGGATTCTTTGTATAAAGAACATCGATATAAAAAGAATTATGCAATGATAAAATATAATTGGTAAATACTTCAATAAGAGGCATAAATAGAGAAGCTAATAAGAAAATAGGTGGCTGATACGGAATAGGTCTGTCATGTGTGATTATTAATTGCATTAAATTCTTATGACAAATTTCACCATGGAGAAGTCAATGACAAAAATTCCATGCAGAATTGTCTTTTTGGAGTTTGGTATGGTTTTGTATCTTTTTCTTTGTTTATTCTTTTTATTTTTTTTAATAATATTAAATTTTATGATGTTAAGCTAGTTGAAATGTCAAAATACATAATAATATTTAATATGAGTCTTTTGTTTTTTTTAAATAAAAAAAAAATCTCTTATTTGATAAAAAAGGCTAAGATGATGATCAAGTATTACATTGAGACAAAAACTAGTTTCAAAGAGAGATGATGGAAACATAAGTCTAGAGAATAACTTAAATTACGTTAAATTAAGTAATGCAAACTGTGATGAACCATTGAGAACTAGATATGTTAATAAACCTATTTCAATTCCTCATTTCCAAAAATATAGTGTTACAAACAAAGTTACCAAGAGGATATAAAATCCTAAAAACTTAAAGAAATGGGAGAATTCATTATAAAGAAATACCTTGATTTCAAAATAAAATGTGAAGGTATTTCAATGAATTAACACTTTCACATGAATTAGTTTCCAACTTCATCGATTAAAATTTATTTTACTTGATTCACAACTTTACCTTCAAATTCTATATATAATTGGGTTTAATTAAGAGAAATAGTTTTTAACAATTTTGTAGAGGTGAAACTCAATTGAGTTCAATAGATATAATGAATGTTAGAAAATGTAATAATGAAAATATCATTGTTTAAATCTTAAAAGGAAGGTTGTGTGATACAAAACAATGAGATCATTACCAATATGGCTAAGGTGAAAAAATATATATATGATTAAAGGTGTTCGAGCCTTTTAGCTTAATTGTTGGCCTATTGATTGAAGTAAAAATGAAGTTGACTTTTTGAGGTTAGAAATGATTTGATAATAGGATTAAATAAATTACTATTTTCAACTAATACAAAAATTCAAATTTGTAACAATAAAGATAGTTAGAAGAAGGTAGATTGTATTATATTTATGATCAATCTCTTTTTAAGTTTCAACAAAAGCTATTACATCAAATAATAAAAGAATCAAGTTATAAGATCCTTTACATGAGGTGAATTTTAGCATATTAAAGAGATTGGGAATAACTTATGTCAACAAGTATCTAAATGAAATGTTTTGGGCAAATCTTATTAGGTTGTTACACGAGTGCAAGTTCTAATTTTCTTTGAATTATAGAGAAATTATACCACTCAATGAAGAACTTATCAAGAATTAAAATTACCTTCAATAGAAGGGAAAAACCAATGAAACAAATACCTTAAAGGTTTGCACCTAAAGTTACTGGAAAATTAAAGAGAAAATCAAACATTTGCTAAAGGCAAAGTTCATTCAAATTGCTAGATCAAAGTCTAACAAACCCTTTGTTTGATTTTGATTTTGTGCTTAAACAACAAAAATTAAAACATGTCTTTACCAGCATAAACTCCTGTCAAATGCAAGTGTCTTATTTAGCCTAACAAATGCAAGTAGTATGGCTTGAGAGACACAAGCCTTTTGCTTGTACCTTTTATCAGATAATATTTTTCTTGGACAGACGATAAGCATACTTCATTTGACAAACGGTAAGCCTTGAGCGTTCATGGTACACATCGAAGAATTATAAATGCTTATTCTCTATGCAAGGAATGTTCGTTTCTCCATTTATCTCAAGAAGATCCTACATCAGTTTGTCGTTATTGAGATATCTTGAAGAGTGTGCTTAAAATTAATCCATGCACACAACTTTTATGAAAAGGTCGAATGTGAGTGTTGTGGAATCAACCAACTACAACAGTCTCATGCTTTTTGCTAAAGAGGAAACAAGATACTTTGATAAGCCATATGTTGGGCAAATAAGTTTCATGCATTTAATGTTGCATTAAGAACATTTAATGCATCTCTACATGCTTGATCATAGTCAGACAATAGACAATGAAGATGAACGGCTTGTAAACCTCACAACAACTAAGAAAGGAATTGTAACGATGTTTTTCTTCCCAACTCCATATAAAAAAAGATATTTGTGAAGAAGGAAGGTTGACAAAACTCTTTCAAGAATGAAAACAAGATCATGTAATCTTAAACAATACATAGCCCTGTATTTGTAAGGAAGAACATTGTTCGTGTTCGAGAGCAACCTAAAAGAGTGTTTGTCATCTTATTATATTCGTTTTAAGAAGTAACCCTCTTTTAGTTAACAACCTTGTGATCTTTAATATCACACCCTTTGTAATCAAAGTGCTTTAGCCAAAAGTGATTGTTATCTAAAGAATGCTCAAGTTTAGTTAGCAGTGGCTACATTTCACAGAATACTTGGTTTTAGTCAATAGTGATTGCAGTCCAAAGAATAATCAATAGCCAAGATTGATTGGTTGCAACGAATGCTCAAGTTTAGTAAAGAGTAGCTAGGTCTAAAGAGTAATTAGGTTTAGCCAGAAATGATTGTGTTCCAAACAATACTCGTGTTTAACCAAAAGTGGTTGTGTCCAAAGAATACTTGTTGTTTAGCCAGAAGTAGATAAGTTCAAATAATACTTGTTTCGTAAACTTGTAACATTAGTCTACTTAATGGAATCGTGACCATGTTGATAAAAAACTAGACGTTGTTTAGGTCATCAGACGAACTAATATAAAATTACCTTGTATAAATATCTATCAACCCTTACCATTTTACATTGCATATTTTTAGTTTGTAACTAATTTAAGGAGAGATTTCTAAAAACAATATTCGAAAAGGTTTTTAGATAGCTTGTTCGTCAACTTTAAGTTTTGTTTGAAGCGTCAACTTTAAGTTTTGTTTGAAGATCCATTGTCAGACGTAATCTTTTAAAAAGCTTGTTTGATAGTACATATGTCCAACGTTAAACTTTGTTAGTTCACATCTATCAAATGAAACTTTTGAAAAGGTTCCAAATATTCTTAAAATAAGATTCAACATTTCTTTGTATTTTTTATTTGTTTTTTCACACAAATGACCAAGCATGTAGTGGGTTTCAAGTATAATTCATGTTATTAAAAAAAATGGAAACTAAGAATTAGCTTCAATTTTAAAGATTTAAATAATATCACTCCTGAAGATTAAGATCTTACAGCAATAGCATATATGTTAGTCAATGTAGTAGTTGGAAACAAAATGATAAGTTTTCTATATGATTATTCTGGATATCATAAATTTTATTACAAAAAATATATATCTAAGATGACATTTTGATGCCTTGTTACATTAGAAACATATAAATGGTTGCTTATGTTTTTTGAATTAAAAAAATATTAGAGTAACTTACCAAAAGAACAATGAATATTATTTTTCATGATTTAATGAGTTTATGCAAAAATTGCATCATGAATATTGTTATAAAATCGAGTTCAAAAGATAATCATTCATATAACTTTGAGTTATCCTTTTAAAGAATGAGAAAATATGTATTAAAGATTAATCTTTTGAAATGTGCTTTTACAGTTAAGTTAAAGAATGAGAAAATAAGTATTAAAGATTAATCTTTTGAAATGTGCTTTTACACTTAAGTTAAGAGAATTTTTAGGTTTTATTGTTCATAAAAAAATAGATTAAAGTTGATAAAAATAATTGAAACCTTGGCTTTTCAAAACAAAAAGAAATTACAATCCTTATAATTAATCCTAAATCCAACAATTGTGTATGTAAATTAAAAAAATTCATATTTAATTGTAAATTAAAAATAACTTTAGAGACAATTGTGTAATTTTAACATAATTTTCTAAATATAAAAAATTCATCTATAACACTAATCAAATTAATTATATTTTATTTTTTTAATTATTTTTAACCATAAAAATAAATTTATAATCTTATAATTTTATCAATTAAAAAAATTAAAATTTTAATTATATTTATCGTATCACTCACAATTTTTTTGTTTTTTAAATTTTATCATTTTCCTTGCTCAAACCCATCTTTAAAAAGCCTAGGACTATTATGACTATTAAGAGTATTAAGAGTGTTAAGCTGAATGGAAAAGCTATCTGTGACCAAATTTACACAGTTTTCCAGCTCTATAGTTTGAAAGCCTATTTGTTACGGGAGAATTTGTGAAGAAACAAAATGAATTGAAAATAAATAAATAAATAAATAAAATATACTATATTAAGTTTGAACGGGTGAAGTCGCAAATGAGAAATAAAACAGTTTTACAAAATTTGGACTTGCAATTCGCAAAAAATAATGGGTTAAATAGTTGCTAATTTCTTTCTCCCTAGTAAATTTATGAATTTTTGTATACGAAAATTCTATTATTAACATTTGACACATGAATACCAAAACAGAATTCATACACGTAATTTCTTTTAATCTTAACAATTTTTTTTAATCTTAGTTTTTACGTTTGCTTAAAGTTCTCAATAAATTTTTTATTTGATATTTTCATAAAATTTATATTGTTGTTATGGTTATAGTTATGTATTAACATTTTTTAAGTAATAAGTTGTATAAGAATAGATTATATCCTCAATTAAGTAAAATGATAAATGTACTTTTTAAATAATTATATAATTTAATAAAATAAATAAATAAATAAATAAATAATATGATGCAAACAAATGTTATTTTCAAAATTAGAGTTTTCTTTCTATATCTCTTTTAATCTATTAGGTATGAGATTAAGACTTCTAAAAGATACATAGCATCACTTATAATATTGAAAAAATTATATATTATAATTATTGTGTTCTTTATCTTCAATTTAAACTCTTTATATAGGTTTGAAAGACCACTTTTACAACTTTGATTTAGCATCAATTGATTTTTATTGATCTTCAACGAGAATCTTCATCTTTTCTTGGAGATACTTCATAAGAAAATTTCTTATTCGAATCTTCAAAGTGTTTCTTCCTCTATTCTATTTATAGAAACAATTCAAACAAGATTTACATATATAAGAGTTAACCACATTTAATCTTAAACCCATAGAATTGTTTGTTTCCTTAAGTAGTTTATGATAAAACCATTTGTAATAACATGGATATTATAGACATTAAGAATAATGTTTCAAACACTTAATGCTATCTAGAGAACATTTGATTATTACAGCTTGTTTATAAGTTAAATTCAAGTTAATAACTAATTTGGTCTGCCATACAATCTATCGCGAGACCTGATATAAGCACTAAATAGTCTAATGTATCTCGCTGTCACAAAATACATTTTAGAATGTTTAGATAATTTATTCACATTCAAATAGATACATTTAGAGTGTTTGTTATCATCAAAATTCATAAACGGTTTACTGATATTGGATAGTCTAGTGGGCCTTATAAGGTTAGACCATTTAGGATCTCAACATTATGGTGTATATGATAAATCCAACATTCTCTTGAAGTATTTAAAGATTGGATATGTTCATGAAGACTTAGATGTGGTTTTAAGATGTACTGTGTTGATTAAAACGTGTTGTATTGATTAAAATATGTTGTGAGTTTTTCTTTCACAATTTGATCTTAAGATTTCAGTTTGAAAGTTTTTCAAAATGCACTAGAGCTTGTCTTGGTGATAGAATGTATTTTAGTTTATTAAAAACTATTTTTAATATGTTAAAATTTTCTTAGCTTGTCTAAAATAACTGCATGAAATATTTTAATTGATTAGATAATTGTTTTAATATATTAGAATTACTTAGAACCATGAGCAATTCTAAGTTTTTTTTATTTTAATATGTCAAAATGAGTTTTTAACAGATTAAAGTATCTTAAGTTCTCTAAAAACTTTAAACTCTTTTATTTTAATATGTTAAAATAGTAAATTAATCAATTAATTTCACAAGTAAGTAAAATTGTACATAGTAAAATACAATTTTAATCCATTGAAACAAACAATTTGAAATCTATATAACTCTCACATTTCAAAATCATTTTACATGAGATCAAAATCAAAGTTTATGAAAATTGTTCTTGAAGCTTTTTTTTGTGCAAAATATGATATCATTATTGTGTTTAAAGAGAAATAAAACTTCACCTGATTTATTATTCTTTTCTGTTGTTCTTTATTCTAAGTGATATTGTTTTCATTTTCTGCAGTAGTTTTTGAGTTCTTAGATTGTTTTTGCAAAGAGTTTCCGAATGTAGTATACTAACAATGTGTTACTAGGTCTCAAAATCAATTTTGTAGGATTAAAGATCTAATTTCTTGAGTTGCTTATTAATTTCACAGATATTGGTTGTGTATTTGTAAAAAATTTAATTTTAGTACGATCATGATTGGTGTAGTGAAATAACTAGATGTAGCTCTTGGACAAAGTGAATTAATATAAAGATCAAGTATGTACATCTCTCTCCAATCTTATTTTTTATTATTTAGATTACATGTTTGAAATTGAAAACAAATAACAAAATCATGCAATTGTTTAGTTTATAAATAATCTCTTTTAAGTATTACAAAAATTTAAGACAATTCAATTCAATTTTTTTTTGAACTAATCGCTTTAAATCTAACTCACATCATTAAAAAAATAAATATTCATACCCTATTGGAAAGTTCAAACAAAGTCAACCTAACTTAAAGTCTAAACTAACAATCCTAAAATCAACAACTTCAGTGTACTTTTTTTACTAATTTTTATTATTATAATTATTTTTTATATTTTAATATTAAATTATAATAACAATTTTTTAAATATTTTATTTCTAGCATAAAATATTTAAATTAATTACAGTTCAATATTATTAACTTAAAATTATCATTATTCAAAAATAATAATAACCATTCTAAATAAAGAAATGATTTTCTAAAAATGAAATAAAATATTATTATTTATAAAATAATAATATTTCATAAAATTAAATATTTAAAAAAACAAATATATATTATATAATTATTGCGTAGAAACTAAATAATTAAAGTAATTAGAAATATTAAAATGTACTTATTTATTTTAAATTATTAAATTAATTAAAAATATAAAAAAACTATAATTAAAAATTAAATTGAGACAAAAATAATTTAAAAAGGAAAAAAATAATTATTTTAAAAATAAAATTTCAAAAATTAAATAAAATAATATTAGTTAAAAATATAAAAATCAAAAGTAATTAAGAATATTAAATATCTATACTTATTAAATAAAAATAAATAATTAAGCTAATTACACTTATTAAAATATTTTTTTTATTTGAGAATATAAAATATAAACAGATTTTAAATAATTAAAATTTTAAGTTAAATAAAATATTTTTAAAAGACTAAAAACCCTTGAAAATAAATAAAAAAGTTCTTAAAAAATAAAATTAATTAATCAATTGTTACCGATCTCTTATGTACAATTAAAAAAAAAATGAGATTCATGATGCTGAGAAATTTGTTGGGAAATAATCGATTTCTCACCTTTAGAAGACAGAGGTTACCTTCATTAATTAGTTCAAAAATTGGTTATTTCAGTAAATAAAAATAAAACTGGATATTAGGAAAAAAAAAAAAAAAAAAATCAAAAAAA
>Ga0209489_104986_pt1 | contig 23713 bp, 17 predicted proteins | sample SiratrowhiteBW_FD_187527 | JGI IMG/M metagenome (GOLD analysis project Ga0209489, IMG submission 187527) | Root nodule microbial communities of legume samples collected from California, USA - Siratro white BW (SPAdes) (version 2) | ecosystem: Host-associated > Plants > Roots > Nodule | place...
AAAATAAATAAATAATTTATATTTTTAAAAGATATATATATATATATATATATATATATATATATATATATTATATTTGAATATTGGGTATGTCAAAGTGCCAAAGAAAAATGAAGATGTGTTGTTAGTGATAAGTAATGATGTGAAATTAAGTATTTTATTGAATTGAATCATAGTGATTGGTTACATGGTTTGTAGTGGTGATGAAGTGCAGAATGTCTCATCATTATTGTATAATGATGATGATAAGGGATCATGATGGTTGGGAAGACCAAGATTCACAATCTTGAAAATAAGAAGACATTAATAGTATGTATACTTTTTGAAACTTTTGAGTAGAAATGTCAACGAATAGGATGACCATTCTGTATAAAAGAAATTATTTATAGATATTCATTGATAATTTTCTTAATTTTAAAAAGATTGTTTAAGTTTATTCTTTAAAATATAACTTAAATAAAATTTTAATTTTAGATTATAATTCAAATAAAATTACATCATAAAATATGAAATAATATTAGCCTTTATAAAAAAATTAAATACATTATACATTAAAATATAAATTTAAATGTTAATCTCTTCAAAATCAATTCAATTTTATGAGTCTAAATAAAAATATAAGTTCATAAAATTAAATATTAAATTTAATTATTGGTATCTTTTCTATCAACCACTTTAGTTTTGTCATTTTATTTATTTTAAATATTTAAATAAAGCCACTGAAAAAATAGTAAGTATTTGTATGCCGGATAGCATGATACTTAAATAATTAAAATACTTATATTTATTACCAGCGAATTTCCGTATCCATTATAGAATTTACCTAAGAATAATTTATATATATAAATCCTTCTTTTTATCATCCTTACTTTTATTACTCAAAGGCGCACGTATAATCAAATTATTTAACACATACCCAAGCATCAAATTATTTAACACATTCAAGTATGATAAATCATATAAAAATATTTAATTATTTAATAATTATATCAAACACATTCATTATCTACCAAAGCAACAATGAGATATATAAATAATAGTTTATAAATATTATTAAATTTATCAACAAATTTTAATATATGTAATTATTGATAAATAAATTAAAATTTTTTGTTTGAATCGTAACTTTAGTATTAGAAACTCTAAAATCTTAACTTACTGTCAAGATATTCTCATAATTCCCAAAAACACAAATAAAAGTTATTAACCAAATCAGTTAAAGAAATAAGGTAAATTCCAAGAAGTTAATGTTTGACTTTAAACATAACAATTGCATCAAGAGTCTTTAAAATTTGTTACTTAAATTATAAAGGAACCCATTTAAATGATTTTTAATATCATAATTATAGAAATTCATAAGTTAAACTAGTTAACAATCTACTTATATGATCACTAATAGATTTCACCTATCCTCATTCAACAAGTTAAAATACATAGCTTGTTTTTTTTTCAAATTAGCCCTTATAACCTTGCATTTTATCTAAAATGTAATTACTCATCAAATGGCACGACAAAACAACAGTTATATTGACTCACGCTTCTAAATCAACAAACTTTACAATAGTATATAAAATTTAGTCCCTGCATAACATTGACCTGGCATTCAAAATTTCAATTAATAAGGACCACAACAAATTAATTTAAAACTAAACATTCATCAAACTTTATAAATTATAATTTAAACACCAAATCAATCAAAAGTACCAATTTGATCCGTTTAGTTTCCAAAACACTAACAAGGTCTCAAACCCCAGTAAGACCACAAACATTATAATATTTTCAATCCAAAGTATATAATTTTATTATCCAACCCTTTCACGTCTTTTTTAAGAGTCAACAATGTGATCAGGAAGTTTACATGTAAGAATCTTAATCCACTCACAAGCAAATTATAACTTATAAACCAAATTGAAACTCCAAATAAAGTTAGTTTCCCTACTCAAATATTTACTTAAAAGATAATAACAAAATACAACAAGATTAAAAAACTTGTAATATTTTCAATTCAAAATATATAATTTTACTCTCGAAACATCTTACATCATTTCCAAAAGCAAACGATATGATCCTTATAAGAATTTTAATTTAAGTAATAAAAAATTAATATTTATAAACTAAATTAAAACTAAAATAAAATTAGTTTCTCTTATCTCAAATTTCTTATGTTGATACCATAAACGATTCAATCTCCATAAAGTTTATTTGTTATAGTTTTCACGATAATAAACACTAGAGGAAGATAATTTTATATATGTTATATTCGTATGAACTTTCTATTGTATGTTTTATGCTAGCTTCAATTCATTAGATCATTTATAGATCAAATTGTTTAATAAGTTTATTAGATTATTTGACATGTTTTTTATATATAAGCTCGTCTAACTTATCTATCATATCTTCAATACATAAGATCGCCTAACCAGTTCATCTAATGAGTTCATTTGTTTATTTGTCCATTAAAACATTTGTATAATAATACATCAAACAAAGCTTATTATATTTTTTGAAGTCTAAATAATGGTTTTGGTTAAAATGAAACACAATCATATTTGCAATCACAAACGTTTTGAAAGATAAAACAATATCTTTACTAAATAAATAAATCACTACAAAAAAATTTGAATTTATCAATAGTTAACTTAGTAATACCAAAATTTTGTCTCGATAAATAAAAGTTATTGACAACATTTAAGAAATTTTTGAAATATTTGTTAATAAATTTACTGACAAAAATAATAAATTTGTCAGTAATTATTGACAAAAATCTATCAATAATTATTGACAGATTTTTTATTAATTAATATGTAATTAAATTTTAAGAATATTATTTTATTATTAATATTTTTATTATCATTTATTTTATAATTATTGTTAATGTTTTTAAAATCTGCTACTGGAAAAAAATCAAATCCAGACATTATAAGTACACACAAAACCTATATAACCACAAGCAGATTTATTTTTAAAGAAAGATCAATATTTTACACAAATTTAAAATCTTACTAAATAAGACATTAATTATTAATTTCAACGAAAACTAATCCTATTTTTTTAAGAAAAAAGACAAATGTTTTAATGTTTATTTTGATTTCACTTTATTAATTAAAGAAAACAAATGATAAAATTGTAGGACCATTTTCAAATAAATAAGGATAACAAGAATATGTGATTTGGTGCATTAGTAAGTACCGAGTAATAAAGTGATAGTAGCGACTACCAAGTAGTTCACGCATCAGTTTTCTGGATTGTTCGTTCTAGCTCTTCCACTTTTTATTTTTATTTTTTTCATCATTTTAGACACATAGGGTCAACTCTATGAACTACTCCCTCCAAACAAGGGTAGTTGGCTTTCGTTGAATAAGAAAAATAAAATAAAAAGTTGGTTTATTGAGAAAAGAAACTCTTCACTATTGTTTCTTATTCTCTCTTATAGACCAATATATCTTTAAATTAATGTCAAACATTTATGCCTATACTACCCCTAACTTTTTTTTGTAGAATAGGAAATTAAAATAATCTAACAGCAACTATATAGTTCTGAAAACGTATTTTCCATCAAAATAAAGTAATATGACAAAATATTTAGATTTTAATTTATTTAACATAAAATTTCATAATCTTAATATAACATACTTAAAATTTCACATCCTAGTTAAATCTCTTAAAACTATATTCCACACAAATAGATATATAAATAAATTATATACACATCTATTCATATATATCTTTCATTTATAAAATACTTCAAAATATATCCCTCTACATAGGGATTCTACAACATTAATAAATAAAAAAAGAAATATAAACATGTCCTTCATGATCTTACTAGAGAGTCTCAATACCTGTAAGAATTTTATACACACGTATAATATACGATCGTCACAATTTTTAAAATAAACAAACATCGCACAAAAAGAATGATAAGTTAGAGTGTTTTAAAAGATATAATCATAAATTTAAGTTTCTATCTCGAATAAACTACAAACACATCAAGCTTTCATAATTTATCTCACACATCACATTATAATTATCAATTTTCTACAATAACTCAACCAATTTCACATGTTAGAAAATACACTGACACATATACATATATACTTCACTCTACTTCCGAAAAACTCGTGCATTGAATAAGATTTAAAGCTCTGCACTTGTCATATGAGTTCCAACTGCGAAATCCATACAACTAACAGAGATATCATATTAACCATATGTTATGAAAATAAAGCAATGAACAACAATGAACATGAACGAAAAAGAACAAAGGATATGAGAGTGAAAAGTATATCTCTCTTATCTAATTGATGAAAGAAAGATACTCTATATAGTACATGGAATAACAAGATCATAACAAAATAGTTACTCTAACATACCTCACATAATAACAAGATCATAACAGAATCACTAATAATCCTCACATAATAATTATTTATTAATACCCCTCATGATGAAGCGTAGAGATCAATTAAACTCATCTTGGACAATAGATGTAAGAACAACTTGGGTATGAGAAGTTTTGTACAGATGTTAGCAACCTGTGACTTGGTATTGATATAGGGAGCAAACGGAGAACACCATCATGAACCGTTTCTCTAACCACATGACAATCGATTTCAATGTGTTTGCTACGCTCATGAAACACAGGATTGACAGCTAAATGTAAGGCAGACTTCTTGTCACAAAAAAAAAAAAACTGCAGTAGCTTGAGGAGCAATATGTAAATCACGAAGCAATGAGACAATCATTGAATTTCATAGGTTGCTAATGCCAAAACACGATATTCAACCTCAGAGGAGGATCATGAAACTGTGTGTTTCTTCTTGGATCGCCAAGAGATTAATGAATCACCAAGAAGAATATAAAAGCCAGTAACGGAGCGACAAGTTTTAGGGCATGATGCCCAGTCTGAATCACAAAAACCTTTCAGTTGTAAAGGACAATCACTAGGAAAGAAGAGCCCCTGACCAAGATTAGTTTTAAGATAACAAAGAACCCTGAGTGCTGCTTGATAATGAGTCATCGTAGGAGCTGATAAAAACTGGGAAAGATGATTGACAGCAAAACAAATGTCAGGCCTAGTGTTGGTCAGGTAGATGAGTTGTCTAATGAGTCGTCGATACATGGAAATGTCTTCAAGGAGATGACTCTTTTTGGAATGGAGCTTTATTTGAGGATCCATAGGAATGGTAGAAGTTTTGCATCCTAACACAAGACTGCAGCATCTAGAAGCTCTAAAGTGTATTTCCTTTGGTTAATAAAAATACCCTTGCTTGATCTAGCAACTTCTAATCCAAGGAAAAATTTCAATTGACCAAGATCCTTAATTTTGAAAAAATAATCAAGTTGAGACTTAACTGAAACAATCTCTTGAACATCATTCCCTGTCAAATTCATATCATCAAGATAGACAAGGATGACTGGTGAATGCAGCAGTACGAGATTGTTTAGTGAATAAAGAAAAATCATATTGTGATTGGGTATAACCCGAAGCTATAAGGACTATAGACAACTTTTTATACCACTGTCTACTAGCTTGCCTAATACCATAAAGAGATTTTCTCAGCTTGCAAACCTGACCAGGTTTTGGGGAACTACACCTTTTGGAACCTCCACATAGACTTCTTCATGAAGATCTCCATGCAAGAAAGCATTGTTGATATCAAGTTGTGCAAGGAGCCAATTTTTAGTGGCTGCAATGGCCAGTAAGAGCCTTACAATAGTGATTTTAGCCACTGGAGAAAAAGTTTCTTTAAAATTAATGCATTCTTGTTGTGTGAATCCTTCGGCTACTAGCCTATCCTTGAACCTCTCAATTAAGCCATCATCCTTCTGTTTAGTCTTATACACCCAATTGCATCTCATTGTTTGTTTTCCAATCTGAAGGTCAGCAAACCTCCCAAGTTCCAGTTTGAACTAAAGCATTAATCTTATCATCCATGGCTTTCCTTCAGTTCTCATGCTTCACTGCTTGTGCATAAGTTTTAGGTTCTACAATGAAAGAGATACTAAATGCAAAATGCTTCTGATTGTTAGAAAAATTTATTAATTAATAAAACTGGAAATAGGATATTTAATTAAAGAGGAATTTTTGCTCTCTATGCCTACAACTATGTTGCAATATAAATCCTTGAGGTAAGCAGGATGTTTGGTGCTTATAGTGGGTTTTCTTATAACAGGAGATATAGGATTATTAGGAGCTATGAGAGTGGAAGTGGAAGAATTTTGTTGTGGGACAATATATGGTATTTGTTGGTTTTGTAATGGTGAGGAGGATCTAAGGAAAGAGAGATCAGTGTCTTGATAATTAGGAAAATGTGGCATGACAAAATTTTCACTACACTATCTGTATGATTGATAATATGTTTAAAAGAAAAACTATTTTCATTGAAAGAAACATTTATGGACAAAAAAACCTCTCTGATGTGTAAATCATAAAGAAGTGAATCCTTGATTCCTCGTCTGTGACCTAAATAAACACACCGCCTAGCCTGAAGATTAAGTTTCGTCCTATTATGAGTCAAAGTTGATGCAAAAGCTTCACAACCAAAGACTTTAATAAAAGTTTAAAAGTTAAATCAGGAGAAGAACCATACAAAATATCATAAGGACTCTTGTTATGTAAAACCTTGTTATGCAATGCAGAAAAACAACATGAGAGACTGCAAAGTTCCAAAACAATTTTGGCAAGTTACTTTGAAAAATAAGAGGCCCTAGTAATATTTAAAATGTGTTGATGTTTTCTCTCTACCACTCCGTTTTGTTGTGAAGTCTCAACACAAGATATTTGATGTTCTATGCCTTTGAGAGAGTAAAACTTATGCAAATTAAATTCATGTCCTTGATCAAACCTAATGCATTTGACAGTAGTAGAAAATTGAGTTTCAACTAAAGTAATGAAAGATTTAATGCAACCTTGTACTTTTGATTTAGTTTTCAAAAGAAAAATCCAAGTATGTCGCGAAAAATCATCCACAATAGTCAAAAATATATATTTCCATCCGCAGAGTAATGGCTAATGGTCCCCAAATATCCATATGTAACAAATAAAAAAATTTATTGCTTGAAGAGGTGCTTATAGGAAATGGAAGTCTTTTCTGTTTAGCAAGTGGACATATTTGACAAAAATCATCACATATTTTGCTAGAAATGTACTCAAACTTTGTTGACAATACCGATAGTTTGTCCTTAGACAAGTGACCTAGGCTAAAATGCCAATCATTCACCTTGTTAACAGACACAGAATTTATTGAAATTAAATCTGGGGCAAAGTGTTTTCCTGGTCCCTTAGGATTTTCAAGAACATAGAGTCTGTGGTACATCTTAGCAAAACCAATCATCCTCATAGTATGATTGTACTATATTTCATCAGTAAATCTAATGGAACAATTAGATTTTATAGCTAGTTGAGATATTGAAATGAGATTGAAGTTAAATCCTGGTACGTATAATACATTATGCAGAATGAATGTAGTAGAAAATATGATAGTGCCTTTAATGTTTGCATAAATTGTAGTTCCATTAGGTAACTTGATAGGAACATCAAGAATAATTCTATATGTAGCAAAATTATCTAGAGATGAACTAATATGATCAGTGACACCTGAATCTAAGATCTAAATGACAGATTTTGGTAGTGATCTTAGGTTGTAGATGATACCTGTGGATGTATTGGAAATGTGATGATGTTCAATGTTAGAAGTTGCAGGAGATTGTTGAAGAAGAGTCACGAGAGAGTTATATTACTCTTTGTTCAAACTAAAGCTAGTAGATTGTTGTGATTCCTTTTGGTTTGTAAGTGTCTTACTCTCATTTGTCTTTTTAATTATAGTGACATTGTTAACAAAAAAATTTCTCCTTTTGTAGTTTGGTAGAAAACCGTGCAAGTAATGACATTTATCAATTGTGTGACCTCTTCTACAACAATGTATGTGTGCATCTCTTATTATTGTAATGATTATCATCCCTGATCCATCTTTTGCCTTGAGAATTCTGAGAATTTCTATTGAAGGAAACATAATATACACTGAAATAATCATTCAAGCATATATTTTTATAATAAAATTATAATTTGTAAGATTTTGTGGAGAAATAAAAATATATCCCTTCGTATATGTTAGTTTGTTCACATAATTGATAAGGCTAAGAAAAGAACTGGTCGAAAAAGAAAGGAATGCGTCATATATTACTGAAATTTTCAATAAGAGGGAAATATATAAATGACTAAATAATAATAAAATAGCATATAGTTATTTTTTTCTGTAAATGTACCTTTCTTTTATCATAATTTTTTTTAAGAATCTATAAACAAAAGAATATTATTAAAGATCGTAAAATCAATATAAGTGAGGACAAATTTCAATTAATTTTATGAGATTAAATTAAAATTAATACTTTTATCAAAGTTATAATATATATATATATATATATATATATATATATATATATATATATATATATATATATATGTGTGTGTGGGTGTATACATATATTAAATAAAATTGCATGTTGAAAAGAGTTATTTTTTATTTATGGTTAACTTTAGAACAAAAGCTGCTACATCAGAGTAGGATTTTAATTTTAATACTTAAAAACTGATTAATTTATTTAAATAAAACTGTCTAAAAATTAATCAAACATTAAAAAATTAATTATGTAGATTACATTAAATTAGCTTGTTAAAGCATCCTATAATATATATTTTGTTTTTATGCAAAACCTTTTATACTTTCATATTTATTCAAATTCTTCTGTCGATTTATTTATTTATCGATAAAAAAATATTATGCAGAAAATTTATATTGGCGTTATTTTATATCCTTCACGTCGTGCCAACTTTTTTACAAGTAATCTACATTTAATGTAGATTTGCTTTTGTTATTTGTTCTTTTACACACACATATCCTTGAAGTTGGACAAAAGATACCAAATTGAAAATTAATCCTATACACATTCAATAGATACCAAATTTTAAATATACTAAGGTGGTGCAGGTCTTTCATATTTATAAATATGATTAGTTGTACAATAATTACAATTGAACATACGATAAGATCCAGTAAGATAAAGTTTTTAAATTAAAATCTAACATCAAATGGCATCTATTTATTTTATTAACTTAATTCCTTAAAATATGCTAAATAATTATTATTTATTGAATTATAGTTAAAAATAATTAATGAATAAGATTAAAAAATATTTTTTTATTATTATAATTATTATAATATTATTATCATCATGGTCATAACTATTATAATTATTCTTATTAATATCACATCATCATTTGTGGTAATGACAATAACTATAAATAATAACAAGAATATTTTCAAAGATTATAGTAGTGGTGATGTTAACTATAAATACTATGAAAGTAATGGTGAAAACCATTAAATACAATAATAATTAACTTTCAAAATTTAGACTCCACAATAACATCAGTTTATGCACACTAGACTCTTGCAGAATTTTCAACATTAAAATAAGTTAAATAGCTCAAGCCAACTTTAAATTTTAAAACTAAACATATTTTATTGCTATGACCAGCTTGGACCACTCGTAAATTTGTAAAACTAATTATATTATAGCAAACACTAACTCGTAAAATTTGAAAATGAATAAATTTTATTGAGACAATTATATTGAAACTAACCACTAAATTTTAAATTAAATATATTTTTACTGTTAACGAAATTCATTTAAATGAGAAAAGAACAACCCCTACTTCTCCAGTAGATTCTTCGCAGTAAATCCCATTCTCTTTTTTCAATTTTCTCCTTTTCCTTTTTATGATTTTGTGGACAGGTTGTTGTGTTTGATTTGTAGATGGAAGAAGCTTTTATATAATAAAAAATAAGCTGAGATCGCCATCTTTATATAATAAACATAAATAATAATTAGCGTGAACCTTTTACAAATTTGCCTTGAACTTTAACCCACAATAGTAAGTAATTCTCTTGTGACAACTGTTTAACCTGATTTCGTTAATGTTTTAAACTATAATACAGCTATTCATATAAATATTTCTGATTATTATAATATCTTTCACACGAGTTGATGCTGCCATTTGATTCTGCAAAATTCAGTATTATAGCATGCAAGCACGAGTGGTGGTTAAAGAAAGATACTGATATCCATTGAACAGGTTTGAACGTAGAGAGGTGCATGGTCCCCACACGTCCACTGAGCAGTGCAAATACAGCACGCAATCCATCTAGATCATGCTCCTGCATGACTCAGTAGGTTAAAAGTACCGCACGCTACTTTCTTTTTCTCCTTTGTACGTATTCTACAACTCAAAAACCATGCTGCTACGGTGCCTAATTCATCATCATATGCGTACACCATTCAATCATTGAGCATTATAAATATGTATCAGTGCTTGGATTCTTACTTTCATCACAGTTTTTTAGGTCTAGAGCCCTAACACATATATGAAACCATAGTAGCTAGCTAGCAACACAATCAGTAGAGAATAATGTCGGCTAAGGGAAAAACACTCTCTTTCTCTCACTCTTCCTGGTCACTCTTATGCTGCAGAAATGGTGTTTCCGCAACTTCAGCACCAGACAAAGAAAAAAACAGTGATGAGATGAGCAAAAACAGTTCAAGATCAGGCAATTACAAGAAGCCAGGAGGATGGAAGGCTATGCCTTTTATTTTAGGTATTGCTTTGCTTCTTCTTCTTTTTTCCTTCCATGAAAAGTAAGTCAATTACACATAATTTGATCATTTCTTTTAGATCTTCCTAACTTAGTTGTTTAATGTTGCAGGCAATGAAACTTTTGAGAGGTTGGCAGCATTTGGTTTATTTGCTAACTTTATGGTGTACTTAACAAGAGAGTTTCATTTGGATCAAGTTTATGCTTCAAACATTCTCAACCTATGGAGTGGTGTTACCAACTTTTTCCCTTTGGTTGGCGCCTTCATTTCTGATGCTTATGTTGGTCGCTTCCGAACTATAGCTTTTGCTTCCTTTTCTTCTCTACTGGTACTGCTTTCTTTACCTCTCTTTAAATTTATTTACACTTTGTCTGAGTCAACTAGCTTCATTATATATTATCACTTTGTTCCATTTTTTCTTTCGTTATTGTGCGAACTTCTGGCTCTGGACAACACCATTGATAATCAGCTTTAACATAACCCCTAGAGCGGTTAGGTTCATGATTTTTCATATCCTAACAGTAATATATGCTGTTCATTGTTTCTAATAATCATCATACCAACCCTCATAATATTTTATGTAGTCATTTTCTCTTTTGTCTTGTGTTATATCATCTGTCATACTTACTTTTCTGTCGTGTCTTTAACTCTATCTTGTTAGGTGTCAAGTAGATTTATGTCTCACAGATCATTTTATTTTTTATTTTCTCAGTAGTCTTTTATTTACGATTTTAATTTAATATGTAAAACAGTAACTTTATTGGCAGTTACCAACCCTCATAATTTATTTATTTTCTCTTTTTGATTGCTTTATATCACCTATCATACTCACTTTTTTCTTCTCATTATCTCTGTCCTGTTAGGTGTCAAGTAGATTTGTGTCTCACAGATCATTTTAACTTTTTACTTTCTCAGTGGTCTTTTTACGATTTTAATTTAATAAGCAGTAACTTTATTGGTAATTGTTTAGTTTATTGATTTTAAAAGAAAATTATGATACTTTTGACAACTTGTATATATTATATCATCATAATTATTATTTTGTTTATATTTATTATTATTATCATTTGAATATAATATTTATTGTTAAAAAGGTTGTTAAATGGTTGATTTAAAAAACGTAGTATGAAATGATCATTTTCCTTAAATAAATAGTGTTTCTAATTATTCAAGAAAGAGAACGATACAAGAAAAGAAAATAATTGAAGTGTCAGGTAAAGCTTTTTGATGTGGACATAGCGTTCAAAGGACAAATAATACTGTAGAAAAGTTGCATATGAATTTATATAAATAATATAACTCTCTTTCACCAAAAAAAAGAAATTACTCTTATATTCACCTTTAAATTTTAAAGAACTAAAATGCGTACAGTCACTGGAACCGTGGATGGAAACATCAAGAGAGACAAATGAATTAGAAAAAGAAAAAAACATTGATTGATAAATGTAATTGCGTAACTTACTGATTACACTTTTAAAAATATAATCATAAATTTCTGTGCTGGATATGCCTGTTTTTGTCAGATGTTTCATGTACAATTGGTAGAAACATTGGTTACCGAAAGGTTTTTCTCAAAGAATAAAATATTCATTTTCTTAGAATTAGTGTTGAAGAGATAAGATAAAAAATATCACCGAAGAAGAAACATATTTCTCTAGTATAAAATTATTAATTAATTCTTTATTAAAAAGAATTACTTTTACTTAACGAATACCATATATAACCATTTCCTGCATGTTATCCTTGTCAGTCTTCATATTTTATTTTTATGCATGTGTTCATATAGTGCAACATGATAATGGAATTGCAACTTTCTAATTAATGAAATTAAATTAGTCCACTTGAATTTAGTTTAACAGTAAAGAAGGAGAGGTAACAGTATCAATACATTCTAAGCAAGGGAGAAAACAATGTGAATTAGTGGGTTGATATTTGTAACGGAAATGTTTTGTAGATATAAAAAATAAGGTTTATTTAATCAAACTTAAGATATGTATGGATGAAAAGAAGTATAATGACATGTTTGGAGAAATCATTTCATAGGTACGATCCCGATCCCTAACGTGACAGCACAGTGTCTTTTATGTTGACTTCTATTTTTGGATGTTTGTAACATAAACAATTCCAAAATCTTCAACTATATTTTTTTTTCACAAATTAATTATTGAATAATATTCTATATTGAAATGGTATCTCACTTTCATAGTAATCCTTGACATTAAGAAAAATATAAATAAATCTCGCAACTTTTTAAGTTTTTAAAACTATTCTTTTATTTTAATCATCATTAATATATCATTTTTCTGGACTAATGACAAAACTGAACAAAAAATAAAAATAAGGACTTAAATTTATTTATTTTTCTTAGTTTTAAAATTAATATAGAGTGAGATAAAATTTCAAAAACTAAAGTAATCATTTACTCAATAATATAGTATAAAGTAAGAAAATTTATAAAGATTAGTAAAAGATGTAGAACTAGTGTTATAGTCTGATTCCATACATGCACATGGAATTTTTCTAATGAAATTTGTCATGACAGGGAATGGTGATGGTTACTTTAACAGCATGGTTACCAAACTTGCATCCTCCATCATGCAATCCTCATCAACAAGCACTGAACCAATGTGTTAGGGCTAGCACACATCACCTAGGTGTTCTACTCTCGGGACTTTGCCTTTTAAGCATAGGCTCTGCTGGCATAAGGCCATGTAGCATTCCTTTTGGCGTGGATCAATTTGACCCCACCACAGATGAAGGGAAGAAAGGGATCAATAGCTTCTTCAACTGGTACTACACCAGCTTCACAGTGGTCTTGTTGATCACTCAAACAGTGGTTGTCTATATACAAGACTCCGTTAGCTGGAAAATAGGTTTTGCCATCCCAACCCTCTGCATGTTTTGCTCCATCATTATGTTCTTTGTGGGAACAAGGATCTACGTGCATGTGAAGCCGGAGGGAAGCATTTTCTCTAGCATTGCACAAGTTCTGGTAGCTGCTTATAGAAAGAGAAAACTTGAGGCTCCAAGTGAGAAGCAACTTGATGGGGTTTTCTATGATCCTCCACTTGTTGGGACTTATGCGTTGTCAAAGCTACCGTTGACCAACCAGTTCAGGTAAGAGAGATTAAATATATATCTCTATCTTTTAGGTGGAGTGTCCACAATGTTGCATTTGCAAGACCTTTATCATGTATATTGTTATCATGGGTGCGTGTGTGTCATTATCCTACAAATCATTGACCAATAACTAAAGTTGCTACCAATAGTATCTTGTACCATGTGTGATATATTTTATACATTAATTGTTTCTAGAACTAGGGTTCAACTTTTGGAATTATATAATCTGCTAGTCAATTTGGTGGTGGGAAAATGATAGCTAATGATAGCTAGAGAGATTATTATATAAAATAAAAATGTTGTGATTAACGTGAGTTCATTATTTATATTTTAATAGGGCTTTGAATAAAGCAGCTGTGATAATGGAGGGGGAGCTAAACCCTGATGGGAGTAGGGTTAACAAGTGGAACCTTGTCAGCATCCAGGAAGTGGAAGAGGTGAAATGTTTGGCTAGGGTTTTCCCAATTTGGGCTGCTGGGATCCTTGGTTTCACTTCCATGGCACAACAAGGAACATTCACTGTGTCACAAGCCATGAAAATGGACAGACACCTAGGACCCAAGTTCCAAATCCCAGCTGGCTCACTAGGGGTGATATCATTCCTCACCATAGGTGTGTGGGTTCCATTCTATGACAGAATCATGGTGCCAGCACTGAGAAGAGTGACTAAGCTTGAAGGGGGCATCACTCTCCTCCAGAGAATTGGAATTGGCATGGTGTTCTCCATCATGTCCATGGTTGTTGCTGCCCTGGTGGAAAAAGTGAGAAGAGATACGGCAAATGCAAATCCAAGTCCTCTGGGGATTGCTCCCATGTCAGTCCTGTGGCTGCTTCCACAGCTAGTCCTGATGGGTCTGTGTGAGGCTTTCAATGTGATTGGACAGATTGAGTTCTTCAACAGGCAATTTCCTGAGAACATGAGAAGCATTGCCAATGCCTTGTTCTCATGCTCTTTTGCTGGAGCCAGCTATGTTAGCAGTGCACTTGTCACCACTGTTCATCATGCCACAAGAACACGTAGCCATCCAGATTGGTTGACAAATGACATAAATCATGGCAGGCTGGATTACTTTTACTATCTGGTTGCAGGAATTGGAGTCCTCAACTTGGTTTATTTTCTGTTTGTGGCTCAAAGATATCAGTACAAGGGCATTGGTGACCTCCAAGATAAAGCTCAAGATGTGGAGTTAGCTTCAAAAGAAGAATTTTAGATCAGTGTAGTGCTAAGTATGAAGATTCTACATAAATAGGAAGAAGACAAAAGTTACCTAAATATAAATCTAAATGCCTATCTTCTCCTTAGAAGTTGGCATATGTAATTAATGTGTTTAATATGTATGAAAATCATAATAATCTTTTTTTGAGATCACATCTAAATCACTTCTCCAGTGAGTTGATATTCTGATAGAACATTTGCCTCATTTTTTCTGCATATGTATGCAACTTTTTATCACAAACTTTACAATTTAGAAAGATGCACAAAGAGAAAAAAGTAATGTCAAAGAAGATAATGGACGTAGCAGAAAGTGATAAAGAATAAAAGTTACAGAAATTATATATATATATATATATATATATATATATATATATATATATATATATATAAGTGTCCTTTTCACTATGACAAAGCAAGCTTCCACTACAGAACTTCTCCCCGCTACTTTGCCTCAATAGAAAGTGTTGCATTACCAACAACAACTTCATATCGTATAAGAGTCTTAATTTTTATACATTTTTTTCTTAAAGTCTCAATTTTTCAAACTGTCTTTTAAAAATAAAACAGTCACTAAACTTCAAATCAAATAGTTACCATTAAAAGTTGTTGTATGAAACAAATAATATCTCAAACGTGCTAATTGTCATTCAAAGTTATTGTATAATTCAAAGTTATTGTATAGTAGAATAATTGATTATATTATAATGGAGTATATTTTAATTCTTAATTAAATAATATGTGAGGTTAAGTGGGAAAGACACAAAAATCATATGTCCCCAGGTACAAGTGCGCCAGGCACAACATCATTTTCTTAATATCTTTTTTTATTTTATTAAAAAGGTGTCAAATACAAAGTGAATTCACTTAAATCTTGATAAATGTAAAAGATTCATTTTTTTTAATGGTCAGAAGAATTATTAAATGATACTTTTAGAAGACATGGAAGTCTTCAAAATAAATATTTTATTACTTTTTAGACGAAACAGTGGTGATTATATTTTTCTGAGGAATTCCAATTTACTCCCTTCAGATTAGGATAATTTTCACCTGTGTCTTAAATTTTAAGACATTACAGTATAATTTTGTAAATATTTAAAAAGTTTAATTTATTGCATTGACAATGCAAGAAAATATTAGTCGGTTAATTAAAAACTAGCATATATAACTTCCGAAATAATTATTATAAAAATATTTCATATATGACATTTTATTACTAAATATTGTCAATTCATTCTAATTAAAATTTTATAATGTATTTTTATTGTCTTGTGTAACATTTAAAAAATCACCACGTATGTTTTGTATATTTTTAAGATTTAATTAAGCTTCAAGTTTATCCTAAATTCAGAAACTCGTAATTAAATTCTTATAAAAAAATTTGATTTATTAAGTACACCCAAATTTTTGATATTTTTTAATTAAGTATTTATTTTTTTAATTTTTTTATTAATTGAGTAATGTGATTTTTATTTTATTTTATTATTTTACTTATTTTTTTTACGTGTTAATAAATATTAGATTTTATAATTAATATAAAATAATTACCTATTGCCGTTCAAAAAAAAATTATTGTTACCTAAAATCAATAGTGATGAATTTCTTAATTGTTGTAAGATGAGGTGGAAGCTATCAAAGAATATAAAAACTTAATTATTCACATTAATCACATTTTATATCGAATACAAAGTCTTACATTTCTTAATATATAGATAAATAAAAAGATGACCGAACAAATACGTCATCTAACTAATAAAAAAGGTAATTTAAAAAAGTAATATGAGGATGAGGAATTTAGTCTCTCATTTCAGTTCCAGTTCAATTTACCCAAGAAAATAAAGCTTCTGCCATTGATGAATAGATGAAAACAGATGAAATGTACCCGTACATACAATTCTTCAAATCCCTTTAAAAAGAGAAGTGCATTCCATCATGTGAACCTTTTACTCCCATTCTTTTGCTTTCCGCATGAATGGTCAATATCATACCAAACAAAACCTGATGGCATGTGGTAACGAAGAAACAGTAAAAACTATAACAACAAAAAAACATGGTTTTTAAGTAAGAAAATATTTTCTTAGGGTGTGAATCAGATTCATTAAACTAAAATCAAACAGAACCAATTTTACGTCATTAACAAACACACACTTACGTTGAAAGACGAGTAACACATATTTGAAGAAAAAAAAATATTAAATTGACATGCATGTTGAATATAAAGTTTTTATATTGATAAAGAAAACACTTAAATTATATATCATTTGTATAATACAAAGGACAACACATGGAATGTAAAACTGTCTCATGTGAAGGACAAGTGGGAATCAAAAGAGGATTTGAAAAAATGCTTGTCACTTCTCCTTGCAATCATCCATGGGAAAGCATTCCATTTGGACACAGACATCTTGGTACATATTCTTATTCTTCAATCCGAGAAGATCAAACAAAATTCATAGCACAAAAAACCACACACCGAGCCATAGAACTAGTCAAAACCACACACTAAGCCATAGAACTAGTCAAAACCACAATAATCAAATCTTAGCATCTACCAACTTTTCCCACATGAATATGTCCACTTCATGGATTGGACCATGAATCATGCAATTGAAGACTACAAAAATATGGCATAGAGACAAACTGCTCCATTTTTGTGATAATTGTTGGTGTGACACTCAGAGGATTTGTGGTGTAACAGATCTCTTCTGCGTCTAAATATGGGAGATGTGGTGGAAAAGGAGTCCAAAGATTCTTCCTTTTCACATGTATCACAGATCCACTAACAATGATACATAAACGGAAGAAGCTCGTGCTAACATACCAACTCAAATTTACTACTGTGATTGAAAAATGTTCATGCTTTCTTTGAAAAAAATGGTTGAATGGTCAATCGTCAGGTTTACATGTATAAAAAGTTACATTTTTAGGAGAAATTGAATTTTTAAATGACATTTTGTAAAAAAAAAAAAAAAAGATAATGTATAATGTTTATGCATTGTAATTAAATTTTTTGAAAAGATTATGTACATTAATTTTTATATGAAACATGAATAATATAGAAAAAATAAATAATTTTATATATTTTAAGTATATAATTATATATTTGATTCTTAATTTATATTATTATATATAAAAATATACCTTAAAATATTCCTTTATTAAGATTAAGCTCAATGACATATGAAAAAATATTTTATACATGACACATAAGTACTGCTATTTTTTATAACTTTTTATTATAAAAAACTAAAATAAATATTTAGAAAATAAAATAATTTATATATAACTTAATATTGTTTATACAATTTCTTTAAATAAATTTTTTTATTTTTTATTATAAATTATTTTTAACTTTGTAACTTGTATTTAATTGTTTATGAAAACTGTTATTCCAAAAATACCAATTTATTATTTGTCTTTTGCAACCACTCTTTTATTTTCACAACTATTCATCCTCTGAGAAAATGAAAAATATTAAAAAGAATGCTTTTGTGACAATATTATAAATATATAGACTTTTAGATCCTAGAATAAAGAATTAAAAATTAAAAAGTAATATTTCATATATTCCATATTTAATACTCATTAGTAGTCTGTTACAAACAGGTAATAATTTTCAATTATCAATTACATATTTGAGTTATTTAGATATATCCCAGTTATTTGAATATATTCAAATTATTCCTCAATTATATCTAATTATGATGATATCCATATGAACGAGGCAAAAGAATAAATATTATGTTTTGAAAAGAAGCAATTATATTATAACTTCACTTAAGGTAAAATAATTATTAATTTACATTTTATATTTTTTTAATAAAATAGTCAAATTAAAATTAATTTTATAATTTTTTAAATTTTAATTTATTAATAAAATTCAATTTTGTGGATTATTTAAAATATGATTTTCTAATTTTGATAATTGTAGTTTTAAGCAGCAGATACTTAATATGACATGAGTTGTTTTAATCCAAGTCCATCGTATTGCTTAGTCTGCTTCTTCTTCTTGCATTTTCATATTTTTCTTTTTGCATCTTTATAGAAGAACTAAATATAATATTTTATCCTTTTTATTTTTTTCATCTTTTCAGTAACATTCCTTTTTCACCTTTTCATATTTTGAATTGTATAATTCAAAATAAAAAAATATATACTATAAATTATATAATTTATAATATAAATGAATTATATAATTTGAAATAAAAATATATTTTAAAATTGTATAATAAAAAGTATAAATTTTAGAAAAATATTTTTATATTTTTTGAATTATGTAAGTGGAGGCAGGAAAATATGGAGGTGTAGGGGAGAAACTATCTATTTTCAGTAATAGATTTTATGAAGGAAGACAACTTCTTTTTACACCTTCTTACTTTCTTCATACATCTCTATACTTTCTTCCTGCACGTCCATAAGTGAAATGAAAATACCACCTTACTTTTTTCATTTTCTTTATCTTGTTAATCGCACTCCTCTTTATCTTATCTTATTTCGATTATACAATACAAAATACAAGCAATTATATTCTTTATTTTGCATAAACTCAAAAAAAAAGAATTATAATTTTAAATTATATAATTTAATATAAAAGATTATATTTTAAATTATATAATCTATAATAAAACTTTAGAAATATATATTTTAATATTTTTTGAATTATGGAGCATGAAAGTGTATAAAGAAGCTCTCATAAAATAATTGAGACAATTTTTTCCTGTCTCACCATGATCTCATCTTGGAAACTTCTATATACTAGAATTGAAAAGTTTATTATATTCTTAGTTTAATATTTCAAAATCCAATAATATCCTTCTCGGTTAAAAATTATGTATACTGGATGATATCCAATTGGGTTTATATAATTTTTCAAAATGTTAATCAGACGAGATGTCATCCTACCTACAAGGTTAATATTTTAAAAATTATATAAATTGGATGAAATGTCAAGTTTACATTCTATTTGAAATTTTCTTTAGATAATATTAATTATATCAAACTGTTAATCTAATTTTATTCAAAAATAATATAATGTGCATATCACCACTCTATTCATCCAATTAAAATTAATGTAATTAAAAAAAAAAAACGAGAAGTCTCTTCTAAAACTTCAACCACACACTCAAAGTCATTACATCATCTATTCTTTGATCATGATGTTTCATTCCATGATGTTAATGAGACTATAGATTTTACATTAATTTTTTTTGTAAACCGTCACTCCATTATTTATATTTTAAAAAAAATATATAAACCGGATGAGCAGTTAGTGAAAATCATCCAGATTGCAATAAAAGTATTTTTAGAATTCAAAATTTTAGGAAAATACAATACGAGATCATGCAAGTATAAGGAAGAATTCGTCAATAATTCAAAATCCAGTCCACGTGGACTCTTGGTCCTTTTTAATGGATTGGGCCAAACCCAAATACAAAATTATACTCAATAGTAACTTTCAAATTACCTATTGTATTTGATAGCAGCTTTCTACAACAAACTTTCTTGAATAATTTTTTTAGAACAAGAGTTAGATGTTTTTCAAAACAAGCTTTTCAAAATAAATTTTCTCAAACAAAATTTTTAAAATATATAACATATTTTCCGGAACACTATATAAACATTCATCTTTCATTTTCAGCCATCTGAAAATATTATAGATTATCTGGAAGCTTTCGGAATTCCAAAATAGAAAAAAAAAACTATAAAACTATATACATTCTATCTATAGAAAAAAAAAAAACTATAAAACTATATACATTCTATCTATAGAAAAAAAAAAAAACTATAAAACTATATACATTCTATCTATGTATATGTCTTTGTTTCCACCGTTCTGATTACTCGCTGATAAAGATTCTAAGTTTCCTAAAAGGCTCGAGTAACAATGGTGTGTAGCAGTAATGTAGCCATAGTGTATTTTAATCATTTTGCTGTTAACAGGAGTAGCAATGATGGAAGTGCAGGAAGCAAAAAATGAAAAATTGTCCAAACCGAACCAATTATTTAAGTGGTGTGAGCAACCTTGAAAGTACCTTGGGTTCGATGATTGTTATATTTTGACAAATTTTAGGTCCATTTTTTAATTCTTATAATCAATTTCTTAAAGGAAATAAGGACTAATAATCCCAATGAAAAACATTATGATTCAAAATCTGTGTATTCTTGGTTTTTTATTTTAATTTAAAAATATTTTCCTGACATATTTTTCATTCTTTTTATTTCTTAGTCAAGAATTCTCAAATATGTTCAAATCAACAAATTATTGGTGAAAACAGAATTTGACTCGACAGTAAGCCGTTTTTTTATAAGGATTGATCACCAATACATTAGGAAGATATTTAGTAGTTTTTTTCTTTGATTTCAAATAAATTAAAATTTTATTTTCTTAGAGTGTTGAACCACCACGTTTAGAGGTTGAGCTTTGTTATTATTGTTAGGTGGGTTTGTTAATTTTTTTAAAAAAGAATTACTTTAATTAAAAAATATTTATCGTTAAATTTCAACTTGATTATTTAAACTTTAAACAAAAGTTAAAAAAAACTAAATACAACTCATTCTTTATAAGATGATCCGAATTTAATGATTAGAGAAGAACCTTTTATGATTTTTTTTTACTAAAATTATCTTTTATAGACCATATTTATTATTATCAAAATATGTGACCTATTTCTAATCTATTACATAAAAACATCTTTTATTTCATTTGTAACGTTTTGTATTATTTATTTTATTTTTATACTGTATTTACCAATTTGAAGAAGCAAATGTTGTTTGTATCAGATGATATAAAAAAAATGACAATTTACGAAGAGAAGTGTAGTATCTCGGTCAATACGAAGAGAAATAAAAAAAAATCAAATCAAATCAACTACAATAAAGAAAAAAAATATCCTGAGATAATATTATGTTATAAACAATTATAACATAATTTATAATATAATATAATAATAATAAAAATAATAATAAGAAACAACAGGGTTTCAAACAAACAAAGACAGACGATCCAAAAGGTTCAAGCTCAACAAAATTAGGGTTTTACAGAACAATACAACGTTCTAGAATTTGTTTGATATTCATGATGCAGTTGTATAAAGCATCAATGTGTAATTGACAATAATCAATGAATAATCTTTTTCACCATTTTCATTGTGCTTGCTTATCAATTTCTAATATGGTATCAGAGCTCCTAACCAAGAGCTCTGCTGATACCCACTCACTATTCATGTAACCGCTTGTCCGCTTGCCATCATTGCACCTCCGCTGTCGCGCCATCGCCGCTGCCTGCGCCTCCGCTGTCGCTGCTGCCGCACCGTAACCGCTTCCCGCGCCTCCGCTACCTGCACCTCCGCTACTCGCACCGTCACCGCTGCCTGCAGCTCTACCACCGCGCCTCCACTGTTACACCTCCGCTGCTTGCTAGTACCCTTGGAAACCCTCTTTGTTCGGAGACAATACCCATGGATACCGACCATACACATACCTCATCCACTGATGATCCCCAAATACCATCTAGCCCTTATTATATTCATTCTAGTGAGAGTCCCTCTTCTGTCAGTGTCACACCTCCTCTAGCCAGAAACAATTATCATTTCTGGTCCAGATCTTTCAAAATGGCTCTCATCTCCAAAAATAAAATGGGCTTCATTACTGGAAGCATTCATGTTCCAGACACACAGTGTCTCTTATATCCATCGTGGGAGCGTTGCAACAACTTGATTATTTCATGGTTGCTGAATTCTGTTTCACAATCCATAGCTCAGAGCGTATTTTGATTCTGCCATTAATATTTGGAATGATATTCGGGAACGGTTCTCTCAAGGTGATCTACTTCGCATCACTGAACTTCAAGAAGAAATATATGTTGTTAAGCAAGGTCCACAAAACGTCACAGATTAGTTTACCAATCTCAAGACTTTATGGGAAGAACTTGACAATTGTCGTCCTTTATCCTCTTGCAACTGTTCTGCACGAATATATCACCAACAAGATTTCATCATTCGATTTCTAAAGGGACTTGATGAGAGATTCTCTATAGTACGTTCTCAGATCCTTCTCATGGATCCTCTGCCGCCAATCACCAAAGTCTTTTCTATAGTCATACAACAGGAGCGACAACACTTGAGTTCTGGTCTAATCATTGGAGAGCCTAATACCTTTATCAATGCTGCTGACAGTCAATGTCGAGCATCACTTGAACGGGGTCATAGTGGTGCTCCAAGAGGTGGTGGTAGGGGCTCATCAAGCAAGCTTTGTACCTTTTGTGGACGAACTGGGCACATTATTGATGTTTGTTATGGCAAACATGGCTATCCCCCTGGCCATCCTCAGTATCCTAGTAAGCCCCGAGTTTCTCGATCTCAAACCTCCAATTCTGTTTCTATAAATCATGTTGTCATCAAGCCAAACCACGAGAATGTTACAACGCAAGGGCCAAAGAACAACACTGATAGGTCGGGTCTCGGGATCACTCCAGCCCAATACCAAAGCCTAATGGCTCTTCTGCAAAACATGTCAGGTTCTACTTTTTCAGGATCCGTGAAAAATCCTCAACCCATTCAAGTCAACATGACATACTCAACACAAAATGGACCGCATATTAGTTCTGGTCCATCTCCTGGTAACATACACCAACATGCATTCACTTCACATCTTGTTAATCATTCATTCATTGACACACACTCACAAAAATCACACACTAGTTCATGGATAATTGATTCCGGAGCT
>Ga0209489_104989_pt1 | contig 23710 bp, 10 predicted proteins | sample SiratrowhiteBW_FD_187527 | JGI IMG/M metagenome (GOLD analysis project Ga0209489, IMG submission 187527) | Root nodule microbial communities of legume samples collected from California, USA - Siratro white BW (SPAdes) (version 2) | ecosystem: Host-associated > Plants > Roots > Nodule | place...
GTTTTTTTTTTTTTTTTTTTTCTACTCCAATTTCCTATTCATGAGACGACCAATGAGATTAATACAGTATAATTTAAATTTAATATTTAACCATTTAACTCCATAGGATATTGGATAAAGGTTGTTGAGGTCGCGGGTTGTTCAGACTGTGGGTTGTTAAGGTTGTGGATTATTCAGGTTGTGGGTTGATATTGAATTAATTTTAAAAAAATTAAATATTAGTTTTGAATAAATACACTAAATCTTAAAAATAATCATATGTTTGATTTTAATAATTATTTTAAAATGGACTATAATTTTATACAGTGCACTATTAAATTTTAACAAAAAAATATCATACCAAAAATAAAAGTTTACAATTTAGAATATACTTGTACATTTATAAATATTAAAATATCAATTTTGGATTAGGTTAGATATCTATAAAATTATAATCTGTTATTATTTCTTTTTCTCAAATTTATTTATTCATATTACCTGCTTACCTGATTGAACTCAACTATACATCCAACTTTATTTCAGATTTTCTTAGGATATAGTGAGATGAGTTTTGTTGCTCAGGTTACAAGGTAAGAAGAGACTTTTTTTACCTTGCTTAAAGTTTGACATGCAAGCCAAAGCTTAGTTAAATACAACAACTCCTGTTTTCCTTTTCTCTCATTTCAGGCTCACGATCATTGAGGGAAAGAGATAACAATACCAAGCTTTTCCATCTTTTCTTGTCATTTTTACTTCTAATTCAAAGGAATTTTTGTCAATCTAATGTTTCTAATCTCTTTTCTAGTTCTTTTATTTGTAGTCTACAGAGCTTATCTTGTTTAATCTTACTAGAAATCATTCTAAAACTCTTCCTTTTAGAGTATATGTTACCAAATCTTCTAATAAGAGAAGTTGACTTCATACCTTCGACTCCATCTTTGTAATTTTATTTTGCATATTTTAAATTTTCCCTATTTACTTTGTATTTTTGTTTGGTTATTTGAAAATTCTGAGTTGGGAAACTAATGCTTTAGGTATGAAAATTTAGGATTACATTTAAGAATTACCTAAAATAGAGTTTTGTATTTGAAGATATAAATTAAACAAGTTTTTTGTTTTCACATGAAAATGCATTGTGTTTGATGTAAAAATTTCATTTTACTTGTTTAATGTATAATTATATATATAAACATAGAAGACAAGTTTGTTTAAAAATGTGTATTAAAGATCTTACTACAAATGTAAGGTTGCATTCACATAAATGTAAGAGACGTATTCATTTAAAAAATTGTACTGAAGATCTTACTGGTTGTAATTGTGTTTACATGATTGTATTGTATGATGCTTGTTAGGAAGAAAATTGTACTAAAAATTTGATCACAAGATGTGGTTAAGTTCACATAGTTGGAGTTGCACTCAAATAAAAAATTAAACCTCAAGATTGATCACAAGATTGTGGTTGTACCCATATAAACATGGGAGACGTGCTCATAGAAAATTGTACCAAAGTTTAGCCACTTGGTTGTTGTTGTATCCACATAAGGATGTTCAACCACAAATTTACATGGGTGTAAGAGAGTCCATTTATATAAAAAATTATATAGAGATTTTACTATATGGATACAATTATGTCTACAAAGGTACAAGAGATGTGCTTATACAAAAAAATTCACAAGAGGGTTGACCATTTAATTGTGGTAATGTTCATGTTTATAGAAAAATTACACCAAAGGTTTAATTATAGGATTGCGATTGTGTTCAAATAAGTGTAAGAAATGCATTTTCATAAGACGTTTAACTAAGTAGATGTGGCGGCATCATCGTGAGTATGAAAGTTATAAAAAAATTATACTAAATGTTTGACCATAGGGTCGTGGTTGTGTCAAATAGAACTCATATATAAATTACATCAAAAGTTTGGCTAAAAGGTCGTGGTTGCATCCGTATAAATATGAGATATGTGCTTATTGAACAAGAGCATCAATCATAGAGGTGGTGTTACATGGATTTGAAAGACACATTCTTAAATAAAATTACAAGAAAGTTGTAACCACAAGGTTGTGACTAATCCAACCGAGATGCAAGAGAGTAAAATTATTTTATTTACGTGGCCAAGAAATATTTTACTTATACAACATGTTAGCCACTAAAAATTTTTATTTTAATATTTGAATGAATTATTAGAATGGATAAAATTTTGAATGAATTTTTAAAATAGCAAAACTTTCTTGATAAGGGGTAAAGTATGAGGAAATAAGTTTTGATAGACTATATTTTAGTAGTACATATACAATAATTAGTAACATAAAATAATGTTACTAAATCAAATAAAATGTTACTAATATTATTTAATAACATTTTACCAAATGTTAGATATACTATGTTACTGAAAATTTTTAATAACATTTTCAAACATCAATAATAACATTTATAAAAATGTCACTAAATACTTTGTAACTTTTATTTAATAAACAAATAACATTTTAAAAATGTTACTAAACTTTTTTAATAACATTTATTTAATAAAAAGATAACATTTTAAAAGTGTCACTAAACTTTTTTAATAATATTTTCTTAATAAAATGAGTAACAATATAAAAATGTTACTAAAAATCATTAGTAAGTTTCTCGTCTTTATCTTTTATTCTTATCAATTCAAATGATATCTTTTTCATCTTATTTCTACTCTATTCTTCATTCTTTTTTTTTCAATATTTGGTAATATCATCCTATACTAACATCTTTCTTTCTGCTTCTTTAGTGTTGAAGTTAAAAGCACCAATCCAAGCCATATTTTCACATTTCATGAATCTGTCTTTGCATGCTTAAACACTTGCAGTTTGCCCGTTTATCACAAACGATCTGCATGTGTATGAAAAATGAGTGAATAATAATAACATGATATATTGCTTTTGAATTTGTAAATGTATGTTCTTTTATTTACTTGAATTGTTTCTGAAGATCCTTTATATATTCAACAGCCAAGTCCAACATGTCTACTGTGTTGGTTTGTTGCCAAGAGCAAGGAAAAGAGTGTTAACTTTCCAACCACAACTACACCATTGTAAATAAAATTGACACATTCCAAAGTTCAATATGCTTATGTTATGAGTCTTATCTTGTCCATGTTTGGGACAAGCTCTTGTAATTTCCTCATTCTTTCACTTATTTGAGTTCTTCTCACCTGCAACAAGACATATATAACATCTCAAAACCATTTTTTTTAAATTGCTTCATGAATTCAATAAAGTCTGAACAATATAATTTTTTGTTGTTTTGGTTGCAAAATAAAATTACTTCCTTCTAATGAGTTTAATCTTTTTTTTATATCCTATTAATATATGGTTTTTACATGGTTGATAATCAGAAACCATCAATTTAAAAATAATTATTACCAGAATAAATATTCTTACCCTAATAAATGGAATACAATATAAAAAACATCTAACATTGTTTGTACATTCGAATTAAATTCAATGTTGAAGACAAAATCCTACCCTTTCAGCAATACTTCTAGGATGAGTAGCACACCCTCTCTTTGCTCTGATTTTGCAAGGAACAAAATCAGGGAACTACAATCACTTCTCCATGGTAATCATCTCTGTTGAAGTTTTTGGTAAACTCAAGTGATGTGATAATATATTGACTTGATTTCCTAGTTGTCCATTCTGGCACAACAATTTTTTGTATTAAAACCAAGAAATGAAAGTACAATAGACACAACAAAAAATAAAGCAAATAAGCATTCTATATATCTGAAATTTAGAAAAGATCTTTTCATTGTCAATTCTCCATCTTTTCAAGCTATTGAGATTTTCTGAGAGTTGTGGAGTCTCACTCCAAGAACCATAAGAGAATCCAGAGCCAAAATGTTGAGTATCATTACCTCCATGACTAAATTATCATCAGGACTAGTTGCCTCAATGTCTTCACTCCCTATTTCAGATATATGAGACAACACTGTCAAGAAAGAAGAATTTCTAATAATACTTATTTATAAAATGTTACAATATTATACGTATATTATTTATAATAATATTTATATAAAAAATTATTACTTTAAATATTAAATTTTATAGATTGTAACGTTTTAAATAAATATAACAGTAAAAATTTTAGTAAGCTATTGACTGGTATGTAGATACATTCCTATTTTTATATCAAAAGTCAGTGAATAATTTTTTTAAAAATATGAATAATAAAATTGAATGTATCCATTAATTAGTATAAAATTTTATTTATTTTATTTATATTTTCTTTTAAAGACAATGTCATATTAAGTATGAAAAATAGCACCTTTGACTTTTTTTTCACAACTATATTAAAATATTGATTTTCTGTCTTTTGGATTCTAATTACTTTCACTGTGATAAATAATATCATTCCCAAAGTATTCTTGATTAATTGAAATTACATTTTCAAAGAGTCCTATTTTTATATGAAATTCTAATGAATACTATTTTATGAAAAAAAATTCTTAATTATTATTAAAAATTTAAATGATATTCATTAAAATCAACATAAAAACTTATTAATTTTACTTATTTAATTGCAGAAACAATGTATCATATTTCAAATCAAAATAACATTTACTGGGATTTTTTTTCTCGACAATTACCATCACACAGAAAAAAAAAAATACTATTGGTTTCCTGTGCTTGGCTTGGTAGTTTTTTCCCCCTCCTTTTATATAACCAGGGATGGGAATTGAGGAAGTCAAGTTAATTTTTCAAAATTAAAACTTTAACCTGACAAAAAGAAATCATACTTTGGGTGTGTTCTGGGCCTGAGGCTAGGACTCTCTTGAAAGCCCAATAATGGAGAGTTTTACGGGCACAATACTGAGTTTGTCTTCTGCTCAAGTACGCTATGTTAGAAAATGTGTTGAAATACAGAGAATAAATTAAAAGGAAAAGAAAAAAAGAATTACAAGGAAATGTTTGTTTCACATAATTTTTATGCATTCTCAAGAATATAAAATCCATAGTTTTTGATCAAAATATTATTAAAAAAATAAAATATACCTTTATTCTTTAAAAAAATACATTTTTTATTTATATGATTTTTATTTTGACATTTAATACATTGTTCTTGGTTTGGATTTAATCCTACACACTCTATTTTTGCATTTAAACCAACCTTAATTGAAGCTTAGATGTGATAAGAATAATCCCATGTCATTGATTTATTCTATCCGCCATTATTTGGAAAACTCCACTAATTTGGATGATTGAATATGTAACTTTTTCAGCACATAGTCACATAATTGATTATCACTCTACACTTCCTATATATATTCGATAATTATGTGCATTCTTAATATGAGTTTTAGCATAATTTGTAATTTATAATATTAATTATTATGTAGTGTATATGTGTGTCATTAATATTGAGATTAATGCATGAATTCATATTAATATTAATATATGTAATGTTGTTGTATTGTCACTTACACTCAAATTAGTATTCAATATTCAAAATATTAAAGTGTTGGTTTGAAGAGTACTTTTCATCATGTGGTGCCCACTATTTATAGAAACAAGCTTGAACACATGTAATAATGGGGTTGAATTGTCACCACTTTTAAGGTTAATTATCATAGTACAAATTGATTTAGGACATTTAATAAACATTAATAATGAATAATCTTTAATTGTCATTTTAAGTATCTGAGAGGTATTGGACAAAGTACTTGTTGGCGTCACGTGTACCTTGGTCGATACATTTTGACCTTATACATTACATGTAGTTAATAATTGCGATTATTGGTAAATATTGTGGATAACAATTGTGGGAGTACATTGCAAATAAATATTAGAATTCTTTTTTTTCAATTAAGTAGTTAAGTGAGTACAAATATAAAAGAAAAAGAAAGGATAATTGCTTAAGTTTGGATATACTACCACATACTTAAAAACAATTACATATGTGTATTGTTCCTACAGAGCCTGAGGGCCAAGAACAATAAAAGTTCTTACGAAGCCTTGAGGCTGAGAACAAAACTTCGAGGTGTCAACTATCCTGGTTTCTCTCTCTCTGGTCTTCTCGGAAGTACCCACCTCAATTACCAGAAGTATATTGTATAATAAGGTAGATCTAATAGCCAAAAAAGTCCCCCTTTCGCCACACCCACTATCTTCTATTTATACTATTGTGGTTGACATTATGAGGAAGATGTATAGCCTCTCAGCCTTCAGAGATATGATGACTGTTCTGCACTGTGTCAGAGGGAAAACGTGCAGTCTTTCTTGTATGAAGTTGTTGTTCTGCACCATGTCAGAGGGAAGACGTGCAGTCTCTCTTGCATGAGGTTGTTGTTCTGCACCATGTCAGAGGGAAGACGTGTAGTCTCTTCTGCGCAAGGTAGGCGTGCGGTCTCCTCTTTGTCAGGTAATGCGAGCGCCGTTCTTTGGGATTTGTTCTTTTGTCAGATGTAAGGTGCTTATTCCCAATGCAAAGGGAATGGAGATGTTGGTTTGTTGGTATTGGCTTGGTGCCTATCGTCTTGGCTACTTGTCAGCCTGGTTACCTGTCGGCCATACTTGTAGGCCTAGGCACTTGTCGGCCTGGTTACTCCTCGGCCTGGTCACTTGTCGGCCATACTTGTAGGCTTAGGCACTTGTCGGCCTGGTTACTCCTCAGCCTGGTCACTTGTCGGCCATACTTGTAGGCCTAGGCACTGGCCATATGGTACATGTATGAAAATAGCATTACTCATTGTCCAAAAGTTCATTGCACATGGATTGCATATGTTGGAGTATTTTGTGTAGTAGGAAAAGTAATATTAAGAGTTTTAGGACTCAAAAAGATCATCATCATGGTGAATTAATATTGTACCTCGTTCATATAGAGTAACATCATGATATTACTTTATTTATACAATGGTTAAGAGTAGTTCACATGATAAAATATGTCACTAGGTTCACAATGATACTACACAATGTATTGCATGTCATAATTGCATCAGATGACGAATTTTTAGTTCAACAATTAAGAAGGAAAGTTCAAAAGCATATCACTTATGATGAAAAAATTTACTTGAAGGTAATATTCTATTTATTAAAAAAATAAGTTGAGTTCAAGAATGGGGTGGGTGAGGGGATGTTGTATTGAACTTATCAAAATTTTGTAAACTTTTTCAATGAAGAACAATGTATTTAGTATTATTCAAACCAATTAATTCAAGAAAACATATAAGTTAAGATTTTGAGATGCTATATAAGTTTTCTTTATACTTAAGATGAACATGTAATGTTATAAAACATAGTGAAATAAGAGTGATAAAGATCGAAAAGAAAAAAAAGTCAAAGATTTATATTGGTTTGTCTTTTTATGAAGACTACATTTGCTTACTCAATATTAACTAATTTCAAGTTTTCACAAATTCATTATAAGAAAATAAGAAGTATAACACGTTAAATTACATATTTCTTGCAATTCCAACATGACTAGTAGCATTTTAAATTATTAAAATAAATTTTAATAAGTTAAAATTTCTTAGCTTTTATTGAAACCTTAAAAATTCTTTTGAAAACAATTTTAAGGAACAAAACATAATGATCAAATATTATAAACTCACTTAAATCTAAGTTACATACAAAAAATATAACTCGATATAACTCAAATCCCAATATTAACAAAGTTGAGCCAAACTCAATCAAATACAAATGATTGAAGACATTAAATTTTCCTATTCAATTCTACCACTATCAACAATTAGGCTTTTAATGTGTTTTCTTTTACATATATCTTAACTGGGTGGAAATGAACAACTTCATATTTTATGATTTTGAAGGATCCACTAATTATACCTAAACGTTAGTTCATCTTAAGATTAACAATGGTAAATTATCACATATATTGAATTACTTAGTAGTCAAAGGTTCATTGGGTGTATAGAAATATCACTTGAGGTGCTAGTTTCATCTTAAATGGTCAAATTATTACATCATATCACAAAATCAAATACCACTTTAAAGAATATTCACAAAGTGACCCACAAGACTAACTATTATTGTTTAATCATTGTTATTATTCACTGACAAATGTTATTACGATAATATTTAGTATATTTGAAAAGAGATTTCTTATCCTAGCTTGTAGTATGAAAGCCCATGATTCCTTTTTAACCATAGTTGTTAATATGTTAGCTTTTGTTAGCTTTCGATCTAGTCACTTCTTTCTTCCTCTCTTCCAAAAACATAAAACCTAAAGTCAATCTTATATCTTCCAAGAAATAAAAAAGAAAAAAAGGCACGAGGACATTGTCCTGTAAATTTAGGGCAGCCCTCGTGGGGAATATGAAGAGAAATTTGTGGAAAGTGGGAAAAGAACACTCCCTTGGATTCCTAGCTAGTAACTTCGGCTTTGTCTACGCTTCATTGTATGCGGAAGCAACAAAATACCCCGTTAAAATGGGATAACATAACACCAATTTCTAAAACAATATAATTTATGTAATATTTTTTAATTTAGTATCTTTTTCATGTAAGTAATTCTTTTTTTCTTTGTAGTTATAGCACATTCTTTTATTTGGTTTTATGTGACCAAATTTAAAAAAAATGTATTACAATTATATATTATTCTAAATAACGGTTGATATTGTGACTGCAGTGATGCGGATGGTTCCGGTTGTGATGTAAAATAATATACATTGTACAATCATGCATCAATTAATACATCACACGTTCTTTTTGTTCCTTCAAACAGTTTACACTTAAAACTTAAAATAGACCGTTGAAATAGAAATTTGTGTTTATATTTTGATAGAGAAAGTGAATTAGAACATGTAAGAGTTAACACAGAATGTAAACCAAAAACATTTCTATTTGGAGAAATCGATTTGTCTGAGATACACGCATTTGTAGATTTAGTAGTTCAGTATTCAATGACGAGTACTAATTTTGAAACCGGAATCGGATAGTGAAATATTGAATTCCTTTTATTTTATTTTATTTTAGTTTGTTGATGGAGGTTTAATTGCTTATAAATATACTCTAGAATGATCATTTTCTTCTCTTCTACACTAGAATGCATGTTGATTGAATGAGGGGTCCATACATATATGGATTTTAAGCAAATATATCAATGGAAGTCTTGAATCCATGCCCGTGACCGACCACATCTCATGATGCCTACATCTTAGAACTAAATATTCATTATCAATCTCCCCCACAAAATGACCATGTTCTGAGTTCCATAGGTTTTCACCTTTGTCTAATTCTCAACCATTCACTTTATTTCAGCCATGATACCTACACTGTAAAGTTTCTTCCATTACCACTTCCAAATACCTACTTTGCTTCAATCACTACTAAAATCCAAAAACTGTCTGAAACCGGAATTTGTCTAGCTACACCCCCCAATCATCAATACGCCGTTTGCATCACATTTATTTTGTTTTGCAAACATCCTAATCAAATATGTTATTTGCAAGTTCAGCAGAATATCAAACAGGAGATAAATTTAACTTCGCCATGGTACGTTTATTTATGATGTCGTGTTTGCACCAATAAAAAAAATTGAGGAGGAATTCACTTTTGCTTAGTTATTTTTTTCATATTACTAATTTATTTTATTCAATAAAAGGTTTAATTAAATGCCCTAATTTGAAGTCATTCATTTTGCAATTGTTACTGTGTATAGACTATCATGTATAAATTAATATTATCAATACTTATTTATTAATGATTTTATTGGAATTCAGATGAGAAGTAGTTACATATTATGTTGTTTTAAAAATTAAAGAAATTGAATTAATTTCTGTTAATTAACGTAGGACCAAATTGAATAAAATAACTAAATAATGAGATTAAAGTATAATTAAGCCTTCAATTTTTCACACGTCTGAAACCTGCTATGTATGTTTTAATAAAAAAAATATCGAAATAATTATATATTCATTTAATTTAGAGTAAATACTTTATAGGTAAAAAATATGTACTTTGAATCACAATCAAAAAAGTTATAATAATTACTTTAAAATTATATTAATCATGAAATCTAATCAATTGATAAACACGTAGAAATTATATTGAATAATTTATTTCATATCGAATTATCATCAAGAACATGTTTTTTTTTTAATTTTAAACGCTAATTACCTGGAGAATAAAGTATGTGCCGCCACAATTAATATATGAGGTGATTATTCACTTACTTTACTTATTGAATATAATAGATTTAATATTAGTCATTATATGTAACGGTATGACTGGTGAAAGATAACAACGACTAGTACATGGAAATATCTTACATGACTACATAGGAGTCTCACATCTCTAAAATTCTTATACACATTTAATGTACATAGTGTTTTTATTTTCTCTGACATGGTTATTTGGTTTTTCTAATTTGTGTTATAAGGACCGTCTAAAAAATAATTATTTTTCTTCACTTAGACCACTCACTACTTTTTTGAATTTTATTTAAATTAAGTCGACGCTAAAACATCATTAATTAAAGCTTTGACTTAATTGATATTAATATAAAAAAAATAATTTCTTTATTAATTTAAATCTACTTTTTGTATTTTATTGAAATTATTATTTTTAAATTATTATTCACATTGACAAGACTGATACTAAAGTTTAATTATTTATTATATCATAAATTTTTTATGTTCACTTTTGTGTCCCTTCAGTCAACGCAAAGTAAATTTGTAGTAATTATTTATTTTAACCCCTTAATGTTGTCTTAGTGATAGCCAATTCATTATGAAAGCTAATTCCATTACATCCTTAGATGTTTAGATAAATTTATTTAAATTTTTTTCATATGAATTTAAGAAGTGTTTTTCTTTTCTTGTTTGATATTGTTAGTAGTTTATATAAACAAGAAAAAATTTACATGTACACCATTCAATTGTTTTACACTTTTTAATACCTAATAAAAAAACTAATATTTTTGGATAGGTGTGGAAAGCGAGTTGTTTATGTATCATCACCCATTTAACAAATGCTATGCTCACCTTATTTGGACTCGAATCATCTAAATAAACTAAAGAATAAAATTATATTTCCCCTTCTTTATCTTCCGTAGTCATTTTAATTAAATCAAATGAATAAAATAATTGGTAACTAATAATAAAATTATTATTTAAAAAATAATACTTTATTGAAATGTTCTTATATTCAAATAAAGAAACCTAATAATATAGAATAGAGTTATTTATTTCTACTTCTTTTAAGAGGAACGTTAACCATATATTAGTTTCTTTCTCCTTTTCTATTTTCTTTATCTTTTCTTTTCACTCTTATAGTAAAAAATTGAACACTCAATTATATGCCACTCAAAAATAGATGGAGTGTAGAAAAAATAATGAAAAGAGAAACATGAAACAATGTCAAATAAGATGTCGTAAAAACAATTTGTGAAAGTAACATTTTTTTTTTTCATTCTGAACAACGAATAGTTCGTGCAGTAATTTGGTCTTGTGCATGTATTAAAGGAGTGGCGCGTCCATGCATGCACACTACCACCTAAAACTAAACTATTACCACTACCTTCTTTTCCTCCTCCATCAACACACACCAATTATGGGTGTTAACACCATCACCACCACCCTAATTCTTTTCACTGCAACACTACTACTATACTTCTCCACCGTCGCCATCGCCACCGATCCATGCGCTTCTCAAAGTGACGACTCAGGCATCATTGTCATTCCCATCTACGGCAGCTGCTCCCCTTTCAAGAATCTCTCCGACTCATGGGACACCACCATCATCGACATGGCCTCCAAGGACCCTCTCAGGGTCGAATACTTGTTTGGCCTCGACGCGTCGCTGAGGAAAAAGCGCGTTTCCTCAGCCCCAATCGCTTCCGGCCAGGCCTTCAACATTGGAAACTATGTGGTTCGAGTCAAACTTGGCACGCCGGGTCAACTCTTTTTTATGGTCCTCGATACAAGCACCGACGAGGCTTGGGTCCCGTGTTCCGACTGCACCGGTTGCTCTTCCTCCACCACCTACTCGCCGCAAGCCTCCACCTCTTATGGCGGCGCCTTGGCTTGCTACTCCCCGCGTTGCGCCCAGGCTCGTGGCTCCCTCCCTTGCTCCAACACCGGTTCCAATGCTTGCATCTTCAACCAATCCTATGCAGGTATATGAATGTTTTCAACATTGAACACCTACATTTGTATAACTTGTAATATTTTCAACATTGTTTAGCTTAATTTTCTTTTCTACAATGTTTCAAGCTTCCTTAGGTAATAAATAATGATCAGAAATTTGAAATCTAGGATTTTGAGAAGTTGGAAATGAGTATTACTAATTAGTTAGTTGTTTGAATTTTCTTTTCTTCCTGCGCAAGTTGAAAAATGTTTCTACCTTTTCCTTACACATTTTTGCCGTAACGCAGGTGCCACATTCTCCGCCACGCTCGTGCAAGACTCCCTCAGGTTGGCCGTGGACACTCTTCCGAGTTACGCTTTCGGGTGCGTCAACTCCGTCTCCGGAGGCTCAATCCCGTCCCAAGGCCTGTTGGGCTTGGGCCGCGGGCCCTTGTCCCTACTTACCCAATCTTGGTCACGCTACTCCGGCGTCTTCTCCTACTGTCTCCCCAGTTTCAAATCATTTTACTTTTCCGGGTCCCTCAAACTCGGGCCCACGGGCCAGCCCAGGCGGATCCGCTCCACCCCACTTCTCCGAAACCCGCGCCGGCCATCACTCTACTACGTGAACCTAACGGGAGTGACAGTGGGCCGGGTTCAGGTCCCGTTACCCACCGAGTATCTTGCATTTGACCCGAACAGAGGATCCGGAACCATCATAGATTCGGGTACGGTCATAACCCGATTCGTGCAACCGGTTTACAACGCGATCAGGGACGAGTTCAGAAACCAGGTGAAGGGACCGTTCGTTAGCATAGGGTCATTCGACACGTGTTTTGTGAAGACCTACGAGACTCTGGCACCGTTGATCAAGTTTCGGTTCACGGGATTGGACCTCACTCTGCCCTACGAGAACACCCTCATACATAGCACCTACGGCGCGGTGGCGTGCCTGGCCATGGCAGCGGCGCCCAACAACGTGAACTCGGTGCTCAACGTCATCGCCAACTACCAGCAACAGAACCTTAGGATTCTGTTCGACACAGTTAATAGTAGGGTTGGCATAGCACGTGAGCTTTGTAACTAGCTATATCCTGTTTTTTTGTTACTATATCTTGGTACGACGTTTATTTGTTTGGTTGTGTTCGTAGGTTGCTTTGCTTTTTTTACGTTGTTCAAATGAGTGTGGTGAATAAGCCGTGTGGGCACTGACTTGGTTTAGAGTATTTTTCAAAATAAAAATTGTGTTGTGGAAGCTCGTGTTTGTCGTTTTGTACTGTGCATGTATTTAAAATTAGTAACAATGGATGTGTGAATGTAAGAAGAACACAACTAGCCTATTTTGAAGAGTATATATACTAAATCACCCAAAGAAATCTTTATAACTCTACTCCAATATTTTATCTCATTAATACTATGTTTGTTCACATAAGTACGGTTCACGCAAATAGATTTGTAAGAGAACTTTGTGTTTCGATTAGTAGCTATGAATGGAAATGAAAGTGTGGAAGAGAGTTGATCTACGTTTTCCACATCCTACCTCTCGTGAGATGAAATAAAGAGAAAGCTAGTTACATCTCGTTACAAAGATAAAAATAACCTTGCTTTTAAAGGTACATGCCAATGTGACTTTCACTATGCATGGCAACATAGTAGAGATTCACAATGTTGTAAAGATTTCTTCAGCATGGTAGCTGAGGTGGTTAGGCTTTGAAAATTCCATTAAATAAGTATGAGTAGTTGTGTGTTGGATTCACACTTTCTTCTTCGTTCTTGGATGCTTTGGTGTGTGAGTTGTTCATACGTGTGAAGTGTAGGGTGGTGTTGGAAGTTTATTGTGTTGTGTTGAAGAAGTTTGATCCTGGTGGAGAAAGGGAGGTTGGTGGAGGTGGTATCATGGTGTTGTGTTGACTGTCGTGATTACCGGTGGTGTTCGTCGAGGTGGTTTGGTGGTGGTTTGTTGAGAAGCGTCATTGTGGAAGGGATAAATGTATTTTGACACCACCGTAGCAAATTTACTCCCATTTCACACTTGTATTTATTAATAAAATATTGTATTTTAATAAAATAATAATATATATCAGTGTCAAATGAATATATCAATGTTAAATATAGGCAGTGAATAGTAGTGTTAAAATAATATTACTTTTGTCGTCGAATTGGGGTTACAGAGACAAGGCTTTGAGAATTGGTTTTGCATATACCATAATCGATTATATAAAGATCATAACCAACCATGTTGTACTTCATTGTGAAGCATAAATGATTATAGTACCTTATCGATAATGTGTGTGTGGTGTGTTTGACTTTTCCAATTATGTGATGTGTATGCTTTGAGTTAGTTAAGCATATGTGTTATGTGTGTTGTGTTGTAGGTGATGTATTGGGGTTTTTTTTGAACTTTGACCTCCTTGTTAGTGTGGTCCTTACAGGTGTGGTGAAGTGTCTTTCTCCCTTGTCGCATAGATAACACTCCAAGCAAACCTAAAACATTACAAAAATAACTAAAAAAAACAAAATAAAACTCCTTTCTAATCAATTATACATGTCAGTTGTTTGTTTTTGTAGTGTTTTGAGTTGACTTTCAGTGACTAGTGACTGAATCCATACATTTACACATAAGTATGTAATCTATTATAGGTACTTGCTTAGAGGAAAGTGATATCCTTGATTTCATTTTGACCTTATTGTTGACCTAGTTGTTATAATCAATTTTGGTGCTTTTTCCTAGTAAGAACTTCATTCTTTATTGTATATGGTTATAAATGTTGATAAATTTAAAAGTTAGTTGAAATTTTTTTCGTGTACTTTATGTCAAGTGGTGACTTATACTTATTGCTAATTATAGTATAAATGCAATCATTGTAGGAAAATATTGGGAATATCAACTTTATGTTAAAACCACATGTAATAACATTGTATCCTGACGTTAGATACCATTTGAAATAGTACTCCCAAAGAGGTTCACAAAATCCGCAAGAGTTGTTTAATCATTATCATTCGTCACTTAGAAATGTAATTGAAAGAACATTTGGTGTGTTGAAAAAAGGATTTCCAATTATAGCTAGTGGAATCGAACCCTATTACCCATTTGAGACGTTGACAAATATAGTTTCAACATGTTGTATTCTTTAAAACTTTCTTCACAAAGTGGACAATAATAAGTTATTAGTTGATGAAGTTGATCGTGAGTTAATGGAACGAGACATACATACTTCGTTCTTCCAAGTTCGTGAGGATGATTATAGGCTAGGCTCACACATTAGAGACACTATAGCTAATGAAATGTGGAGATATTATGAAAATAATTAAGATTATGTAATAATTTGTATTTTGAATGAGAAGTTCGGTTGCTTGTATCTTCATTTCACAACTAAATATTTGTTTAATTGATTATATATCTCTTGTCTAATCATTATTGTATGAGTTGTGTTTGTAATAGGTACAACATGAATCGAGGAAAGAGTGTTATACCAGAGTCATCCGCAAGTATCTATGAGTTCACCAAATGAATCGTGAAGATGGACCTACAACTTCTATCATGTGGTGGATGTGGCACGATAAGAGTGACACAGACAAAGTTTTGCAGGGACCATAAGAATGACATGGAATACATTCCTAGAGGAACATGCATGTGACGTTACACCTGAGCACGCTCCTCCATCACCACCACAAATGGATTCATATAGTTTAGGTCCAACTCAATTTATACCTTCTGCATCATCTGGTGGTACATCATCATCGTAGGGTTCAAAAAGAAAAGCCTCAATGATTGATGTCATGGACGCACAATTTGACAAGCTAACAACCAAGCTGAATGTATTTGTTGATGCAATTGGGACAAAAAATGCCTTCATAGAAAAATTGTCTTCCTTTTGTTGAAAGGCATGTCAAGAATATCCAAATTAGTTGCTATGGCATTTAAAAGACAAGTCCTAACAATTGAACGACAAAATAAACTCCTCATTGAATAGGTTAGTCGGATGCGTCGTAACTCAACATTCCAGTACTCAGAAACAAACAATTGAGACATCCTAGAAAGCTCCCAAGTATTGAGGACGCCTTAAATTGAATACGTTTTTTCATCAAGTGTGATCAGATGATTGAGTATGGAAAGGAGTTTTACACTAGGATAGTTCCGACACCTGAGATCATGAATTTCTCATTCTTTACCAATCAGGGCTTTACTTTCACCATCATTTAGGCTTTTAAGGTTTGGAACAATTTCTCATGCTAAAAGCTTTGTACTTCAAGTATTAGATTAAAGTGTTTTATTCCAACCTGAAGATCACAGAACTTGAAAACCTACCGAGGTTAATAAGAAGAAGATTAAAATCACACATTTAGATTGATTGTGTTTGGCTAATTTGAAGTACCAAGGTAAAAAATTATCATCTTCAAATATCCCTAAGGAGCTCAACTACGATCATGATATGACATTGAGTTCCATGATCAGACCAAATATGCATGGCTGAAATGCCAGGAATGTAAGTAGTTTGAATATTTGACATACCACTACATTACATATTCATGCACACTTTTAGTTCACAGGCCAACAATTTTGCTTAATTATTACGTGAAGACACTTTTATGTTATGGGTCATGAAAAATAATATATTTATTAATTGGTCTCATTACATCATGTCACACATGATCAAATATGCGGGGACAATAACATGTCTTTTACATACAAAATTCTAATTACACGAATCATGACACACTACAGTGTGGGCTTATTCATTGGTACATCTATGAAACTAGGTTGGTCACACTATTCGATTGAAAAACCTTGAACAAGTTAAATATCGTTCAAGTCAACAGTGTTTGATAACATGGTAGAGTGAACTAGGATTATGAACAAGATGACCAAGACCCACTAACACCTGACGACCATGTTAAAGACATTGCACCTCAACCCCCAGTCTCTCATGATGCTCAAATACTTTCACAAATTTGGGGTGGTACTCAAGAGTTCCAACAAGGAGTAAAGAACATCAATGTGGATAGAAGTTTCGAGAGGTTTCATCAAAGAATTAACCAGTTCCAACAAAAATTTGATGACTTTCAAAACTCTTTCGAATGATAGTTGTCATCATATACTTTTTTTTCGTCTAATTATTGTAATTAACTCGCTTTTCCCATCATGTTATATTGTATAGTTCTATGTTTAATATTAATTAAGTGTTTAATTTTTAGACTAATTTTTGTTTATTTTATTAAATTTTACAAAATTTACAACTTCACTTAAATATTTTACAATTATTTATATTCCAACTCCATTGAATTTTATCAAAATTCATTTTTAACGATTTTGCATACATCTACAATGTCATATAATTTGTATTTTTTTTTTCAATTAAGTTCATGCTGGAGTAATATTTTAATTACATACGAATTTCATGTATAAATAAGTAATCATCTTTCATTTTAAATTACTTTAACCATAAGAGTAAAATTTTACAATTTCATTAACTAAAAGAAATTATTAAACGCATTTATCATATTACTCATAAAATTTTTCTTCATTTTTCACTCTTTTTTCCGTTAATCCAAACAATTTCATTTTTCATTCTCTTTTCCTTCAAATTCATCATTTTTCTCTCCCTCAAATTCATTACTCAATCTACACAAAGCATAAGTTATCCAATGTTATCTAAATTATTACACTCTTTACTTTTTAAAGAAAAAATTTACTTTAACACCTACCTACATACACTACAAGAAAAAGTTAAATTATCGACAGAACCTTATCAACAGAATTTTATCCGTTGGTAAAATATCATTACTAACATATTTATTGACGGATTTAATCCTTCGTTAATTACGAATATTAATTTTTATAACAAAATTAATATTTGTCGATTTATCAACGGATATACCGACGGATAAATTTGAGTATAATTATCGACAGATTCAAAAAATCTGTCGGTAAATTTACATACAACCAATTTACTGATGAATTTTATTTCGGTAAAAAATTTGTCAATAAATACGATAGATTTTGAATGTTTTTGATAAATTTATCTCGTCGGTAATTTTAATTTTTTTATAATAATATTCACTTATAATTATTTTAATAATATAATAATATATATTGATATTTAAAATTAAAAAATAAAACAAATTTAATTAAAGTATTAATATTTTGAGTTGTATAATAAATATAATTTATTTTATAGGTATCAAAATATCATTCCTCACTTGAAAAGTCATCTTGTAACTGAGCTATACTCACTTACGTAATTGATATTTGTTAACAACTCATATTTGTTGCTAAAAACCTATAGAGTTGTTAAACAAAGAATATTTGTATAAACAGTTTTGCGTGTAATACATGAAGGTTTGGATGACAATATTTCATTTTACCATATCAATAAAACATTGTATGTTACTTTCTATAATGACATGTTATTAGTGAATAAAGAAAAGTATAGATGAGAAATATAATTAATATTAAATATAATATGTATCTATTAAAAACTTTTCATAATAATTAAATGAAATATATAATATATAATACTATTATATTCTTTAGTTATTATTATGAATCTTTGACCATAGGACAAAATGGACGGGTGGCGTACATGTAATACATAGGTCTAATGAATTTAATCTATTTAAAATATATACTTTATTTTCTACTTTTATTTTTACGTCTCCGATTTTAATATAATTTATATTTCTTTAATTTTTTTTCAATTCAGCAAATACTTTTTAAATTATGCATTGGTTGATGGAATATATTAATAAAAAATTATAGTATACAATTTACTATGATTTATTAATATGCCTAATGAATTTAATGTATTTTTGTTTTACATTATGTCTCCAACTCCAATGTAATATATATAAGTAAAAATAAATTATTTACAATGTAAAGTATTCTATTGTAAAATTACCATAAAAAAATATATTTCTTGTGGTACACTATTATATAATTATTTGGTCACGAAAGTCTTTTCATTTATTATTTCTACAATACAAATTTATTATTTAAAATATTATTATAACTTTAGATGATATTTATTGTATTATTATTATTATTATTATTATATTATGTAAATGGATGAATTCAATAAATATTCATAAATGGAATAATTCAATTAAATATTTGATGTATAACACCTTAATTTAGGAGTACTCGTATCTCAATATGTCAATCCATCAAAATTTGATAAATTGAGTACCTGTTTTTAATTCGTCAATCTATTTTGATTCACTTTGTCTAACCCACTAATTTTATGGGATAAGACTGGCTGACCAACCAACATGCTTTTCTTTTAGGATTAAAAATTAAAATTAAAATAATTTTAAAAAATTAACGTTTTGTATTATATTATTTGAAGATGAAATAACAATATTATAATTTAAATCGTCAACACTTACAAATTATATTTCAATTACTAATTATAATAGAGTAATTTAACATGTAAAGATAATAACTATTTAATTTATTCCACTAGAAATATTAATTAATCAATCAAAACTTTAAAAAAATATTTATATGATCAAATGTACTTTTAAAAAATGTACATTATAACAAAAATTAAGAAAAAACAATTTTAAAAGAAAATAAAATAAAAACAAATAGTCAGTCCTTTGTAAGGGCGGGTCACAATTTGCAACTTGCTTTTTGGCAAGCCAATGGTGGGTGGGACTGACCTATTTTACCAACTCTACCTTATTTCCTATATATCACACATAGAAATTAAATACACATTGATAATAAAAATGATATTATCATTATAATGTTTACATTTATTTAAGAAAGACTAAAGAGTAATAGTAAGTGAGTTTAATTTTAATTTATCTTTAAAAATTGGTTTGTAAGGTAAATATTTGTAACTCAAAATACTTATATATATTATAGTATGAGATTATACCCTATTCGTTCTTAGTTTATATAATATCTGTAACACACTTTCTTTATTTCTAGTTTAACTCATTCTTACTTATATATTATAATATCTCGAATGTAAAATTAGATATTTATAAATAGTGTAATATAAGCTCAATAATAATGACATAATAATCTGAAAGAACTTGAATAATTTAAACTTAACTCATATTTGATAAACTGATTTATAAGCTAAAGATTAGTTCTTATGTATATATTATAATTTGAACTTATTGATGATAAATATTGATTTATAAGCGAAAGATTAGCTCTTATGTATATATCATAATTTGAACTTATTGATGATAAATATTGATGTAGAATCTCTAATAAATAGCTAAAGCTAGAAGATATACTTATTTATTTTGAATAGTTTCAGGTCTGGCTTTTAAACTAAAATCTTTTGAGGAAACTTTATCCTAATTTATTTATTAAACAAGCACCCATGACTTTGATTTGATGCAAGGTAAGTTAATATCTCCACATCTATTTCCATTAGCAAGTGGCTTTAACGTCACACTCATATCCTTTTCATGCAACTTCATCGATCAAAATTTTTAAGAAACCTCATCTCTTAAAAAGGAGAGTTTTATTTGTAACAAAGTGAACTTTAAATGTGATAATGTCTAGTAGATTTATTGCACCCATGGTGGGGAATCTACATGGAGTAATTTGTGTAAACTAGGAAACGAATATTATTGTTGGATGATGATATATAAACACCTTTTCTTACTAAACACTCACTCAACATCAATAATATGACAATTTTATTTTAAAATATAAAATAATTTGAAAATATTATTACCTTATTAAGTGTCTCCAGGTTTTCTTGCATCTGTTACATGATAGTGTTGGCTTTTATTTTTCATTTTGCTACAATGCACTAAAATGGATGTAGCCATGGATCAATTAATGTTCTGTTGGATTCTGCTAGTTGTGTAGAAGTTCAGTTGTCTACTCCTCGTTGAACACGGAAGCACAAAAATGGCTCATCAAAGAGGGACAACACTAATGTCCAAAACATAAAGCGACAACACCGACCAAATTTCATGAACTTTTGTTTTTTTATTCCTGTTAAATTAATTTGTATTTATAGTTTTTTTTTCTTATTCATAAAGTGTAGTTACATTTGAGTGCTACTAACCCTATTTGGAAGACAATCATTGAAGGGATTGGAAGAAGAAGACTAGGATTGGAAGAAAAGACTAACTATAACTAAATTATTTGTATTTATATTTATATTTGGAGTTTTATATTTAAGAATAAAAGTTATTTTAAGTAATTTTGATTGTAATATGATTGTAATATACAAAATATGAAAAGAAAAAACAAATACAAATGGTTACTTGATATTCTTATCTGACCGAGATAAAGACGTCTTTATTAAAAGAGTCAGCGACTGAGTTCATTATTTAAAATCGAATGGAGAGTCACCTGCAAAAGACTTTCTAACCTTAAGTAAATAAAATTTCAAAAGATATTTTAAAAATAATATGAATAAAAATATAGGAAAGTATATTATCCATCACAATTCCGAGCCGCTTGGAATCACGAATTAATCTTATCCAATATAATGGTGCACTAGTGACTCAGCAGTGAAGTCAACCCGAAGCGGATCCAGATAACCCAACCCGAAGCGGATCCAGATAATCCTGAGCTTATTTATAGTCGGGTAGGTACATTTGGTTTTCCATATAATGCACGTTGATCCTTACAAGATTGAATGAGGGTCCATGCATGCATGGATTTTGTGCAAATGAATAATGAAAGTGTTGAATCTATGCCCGTGACCGACCACATCTCATGCACAACTCATCCAACGACAAAATATGAAGTAAGGTTCGTTTATTAATCTCTCATACAAACTCACCACAAGTCCCTTTCTAAGTTCTAAAGGTTTCTGTCCCTTGTCTAATAATAGAATAATAAAGGATAAAACATTTCTTCATTAAACTTATATACGATTTTCTATAACTTCTAATTCAATTTTCATCTTGTACAAATTATTAAAAAAATATAATTTTCAATAAAATGTAAAAGGTTATTTTTATTTTGTAGTTACTATTCTTAAAATTATTAATAAATTATATAAGATTATAAATTATATCTATATTATTTGTTAAGATATTTGTAGGTGATAATCATTTAGTTTTATGTTATGTTTGGATTAGGTGTGGATGTAAAAAAAAAAAAAACAAGAAAGAGAGAAAAGAAAGTCCGGAGTGAAGTTCTTTGAATTCAGGAAAAATGAGTGAATTTGAATAAAAATTTATATAAAAGTTTATAGTAAAATAGATTGATGTGAGGAAAAAAAAAATTATGTGAAAATTACAATTTATTTTCAATGTCTTTACGCACTAAACATTGATGAAGATATCAGATTTTGGGATTATATAATTAATTAAGTTTTGCTACATAATCTGTTATGGTTAAACAACATTCATTTCAGTTAAAAACAAATGAATGATAAATCTTTTTATATTTAGGACTAAATGATATTTGCACTCAAAATTATCAACTTTGGGCTCATGGCAGTGGGCCAAAATCAGCACCCACCATGTCATTTCCTCCACTCAAATAACTCTAATTAATGGATTCAAACAATTGAAATCCGGGTCTCCACTCCCTTGCATACAATAAAATCCTTAACTAATGTTTTAATTGACAATATATTTAGATGTATGTGTCAAAGTTATTATATATATATATATATATATATATATATATATAAGATAATTTTTTTTGTATATATATATATATATATATATATATATATATAAGATAATTTTTTTCGTATCTATATATAATATCAAGCTTTAATAATAATTTTAAAAGAGTTATTATTCATTTTGACCTTTCACTAAAAAAAATAGTACGGTTAAAGATTAATTATTGGTTAAAATAATTAAATTAAAAATACATTTAATTTTTATTTAGATTGGATTTGACAGATTTAGAAAAATGAAAATAATAAAAGTGAAAAATAAGATTGTTTAGATTAAAAAAATAAAATAAATGAAAAATTTGTAATTAATTTAATTGATGTAAAACATAAAAAGAATTATTTTTTAATTAATAAATTTGTAACATTAATAATTTATCTTATATTTAAAATAAATGTTCAGTTAAAGCATTACTGTATATGAGTGTTACAAAACATTTACAAGGAAAAATTTTCATATCTGAAAATCATAAATATTGAGAATAACTCACATTTATTTAATTGATTGAGGATATGTTTCTAACAATATTTATATAAATTTATTCATAAGTAAAAATAGTAGAGTGGTATTTTTAACATAAATTTTACTTTTTTAATTACTATACTAAGTTATTTAATATAATTTTTTTTTAATGTCATTGATGAAAATACTTTAAAATGTTTCAACCTTATTATAATAAGTTATATTATATATTCTTTTCTCAAATCAAATCACTTGTGCTATTTAGTACTAAATCTTCACATATTACTTGTATAAAGATAATTCCCCACATATAATATTAAAAAAATTTCAAATTAATAAACGAAGACTATCTCTAAATAGTCAACTTCCTTAGCCAAACACTATAGGCCGCTATCTTAGGCCGTCCACCATCGTCGAACTCTCGAACCTATGTCCAGAATGCTTTATAGGAAAATATAACCAAAAATATTCCTATAAATGTTAAATATTAGTTTTTATTATAAAACTATAAAGTTTTATTATACTAAAAGTCTCCTATAACAATTTGATCTTTTATATATATATATATATATATATATATATATATTTTCTTTTTAT
>Ga0209489_104990_pt1 | contig 23709 bp, 17 predicted proteins | sample SiratrowhiteBW_FD_187527 | JGI IMG/M metagenome (GOLD analysis project Ga0209489, IMG submission 187527) | Root nodule microbial communities of legume samples collected from California, USA - Siratro white BW (SPAdes) (version 2) | ecosystem: Host-associated > Plants > Roots > Nodule | place...
TAAAAAAAAAATTTTAAAAAAAAAAAAATATAAAAAAAAAAAAAAAAAAGTAGTACATTTGAGGTTCAACTTCTATAGGAAAAATAATAATATAATAATAAACAGAAATCATGCATCCAAATTATAATTTAAAAATAAAATAAAATATAAAAATATAAAGGATAATAGACAAGTTTAAAGAAAAGTTCATGTATGAATTCCGATTTCTATAAAAGTAAAAAAATAATAATTAAAAATTTTGATTTTAAAGCACTATTTTTTTATTAAAATGGTATTTAAATAATACAATTTTATTTATTTATTTGTAAATCGTGTGTTCTCAAAATACGACTTATTTATTTATATAATCTTTTAAATATTTATTCATGTTCATAAATTTGACTTAAAAACACACTATTTTGTTAAGAAAACCGCATATTAACAATCCTAATTACTGGTAAGTATAAATTGCTGTTTTTTATGAACTTTGATGAAACGTTTGATAAGAAAAGCTCAATAAGAAAGACATGAAGCTATGAAAGTCTAAAACTTAAATTATTCTGAAAGCTCGTCGCCAAGGTCTATAGGGAATATTCCTGCTTCTAGCTTCTGAAAACGACAAAAATGGTTGGAATTTTTAAGTTCTAAAGCTTTCTAACTGTAGCATAAAAACATTCATCATTGTTGTTCAATTGCTGACTATTTAAATGCATGTAACAATATTTGGTTTGGTCGGTAACACAAGCACATTAAGTCCACTTATTCATACTATTGAACAGATATTTTAGTATTATTGTAATATCTACTTCTTTGCCACTACTTTTTTTAAAAATATTATTCATTTTTATTTTTAAATACAAGTGAAAAATATCATACATGTGGTACAACGGAAAAGACATAACTCACTAGGGATGTGTTTGGTAAAGAAGAAAGAATCAGAGACTTAAAATATTGTTATAGATATAAAAAAAAAAATGAAAATCATTAAAGAAGGAAAGCAAAGAAAATTGATCATTTTTCTAAGAAAAGTTGATGAACGGAACTATATGGAAACTTTAATGATGAATTTGATGAAGTTGGAAATCTTCAAAAAAATGACTCGATCAAAAATTCATATAATTAATAAACCAATTGATAAAGCAAAAGAAAAACAAATTAAATATTAAATAAGTGTCAAAGATATAAGTATTTAGAGAACACATGTTATAGAATGTAAACACGTTAATGTTAGTATTAACAACCTTTGAAATAGAACACTTAAGATAGTATTAAGTGTGAAAAACATAATAATATAGTCATGTGTACTTCTCATTTATCTATTTAACTTTCATTTACATTAGGGATATATGCATTTTAAAGTCATTTATTTTATCTTTAAATGTTTTCTACTTGATAATTAACTAGACCTATATTTACTCGTCTCCATATAGTTTTCAAAACACTTTATTATTGCTTTTCAATAATCTTTATTATTACATTTCAAAAATATTTTTATATTTACTTGGAACATTACTAACTTACATGCATTTATTATTATTATTATTATTATTATTATTATTATTATTATTATTATTATTATTATTGCTTTTATTCGAGCCATTTTAATTATTTTGATCATTTTGTGAAGGTAGTGGTTTTCCAATTATTATTTTTTTCTTTCTTTAAACGTAAGTTTTTGTCAAGAAAGTATAAAAATAAATAAAATGGTTAAAATTTATTTATAAATAATAAAATTGTGACCAATAAGTTTTAATTCTTATGACAATGAAATTAAGTACTATAGTTGATTATGATCCTTTTTTATCAATAAAATCTCATAGAAAAATTATTATTTATGTTAAAGACATGGCTAACCTAAACAAAATAAATAAATAAATTGTTTAAGATAATTAATTTATATTTGGACAATAAACAAATTGTTACATTCGGTGAAATATCGTGTTAATAACTTTAAACGCATATTTGGTCAGTCTTTTATATATGATATTATTTTGTATGAGAATATGTAGTGGTCGAATGATGTCTAACGTAAATAATAATAATAATAATAATAATAATAATAATAATAATAATAATAATAATAATAATAATAATAATAATAATAATAATAATAATAATAATAATAATAATAATAATAATAAAAAATAGTAATAAATTATAATAATATAACTAGAATAAGAGAGATACAAATTATTTGCCAGACACAAATACCATAATGCCATTTAGCTAATCTACCATGACATCAATGACAAATCCAATATAAATTAATAGTGAAATTACGAAGTAAAAATAAATTTTCTTTTTTTTTCTTTCTTCACATTAAACGTTATATCATAGTAAAGTCTTCAAATATCACTTACTCAAATCGAAAAATTGAGAATAATAATATTTTTAATGAAAAAGTAGTTTGGACTTTCTTCTATATCCATCTTGCTTGTGATCAAAGTAAAATCATTTATAGTTTAATTATATTTCTCAAGCTAACATTTAATATTTTAGAAGCTTTTGTATAAATCTTTGTCTATATTCATAGTTTTTCTTTGTTTTATGTATTTTTTATTAAGTTGAGGATATTGACCATATATCCTCAACTATTTATTTTATATATGTTTTTAATTGTTCTAATATTTATTTTATATGGACTTAACTTAGAAACACTTTTCTTTATCTTATAAATTTATTTTCCATTAGTTTTATTAATTTTATTAAAGCTTGTAGTAATCCTTTTATTCGTCTAGTTAAGTTTCTAGCTATTGTTTTTTCTTATGAATGATTTAAAGAATAAGGAATTTTTATATTATATTTCAACAAGTTATTAGCATGAATATTATTTTACATGTTATTAAGGAGTGTATTTAGACCTCAAGTAACACTTCCAGAAAGTATATGTGTAACTAGATTTCATATTTTTCTATTATAAAACAATTTGGTGTTAGAATTAAAAAGGTTTTGTCTCCTATGCAAGTTTTTTTATGTTTTTCTAAAATTAGTTGCATTAAAGATTGCTAAAGGTGCTCTTCCAAAGCCGTGGTGAATATGTGGATAGTTTTTATGTAGAGATTTTTTTGTATGGATTTATTGTGACTCGATACTTTTTATTTGTTGCTCTTTTATTTTTTTTAATAATACTTTTCATATGATAACATATTACGAACATTTTACTAAAATAAATTCTTTAATATTAAAAATAAGTGATAACTTTATATATATGATTAATAAATCAAAAATATGGAATAGTGATTTAGCCAATTCACTACAAAAAAAATTACATTTATCTATAGCAAAAATTCATATATAATGGACAAAATTCGTATGTAATTTAAAATTATATACGAATTACATATGAATACAAATCTGTATGTAAGTACAAAATATTTTTTTTTAAATTATTTATTATTATGATTATTATTATTATATTCCTATAACTATAATATATTATTACTAATTTTATTATTAGTAATACTTACATTATTATTAATCCGTTGGGAGAAGGATTCCAGCCCGAATGGTTCAGCATATATACACAAGTCATAACTACTACACCAACATCAACTTTACCATCATATACTCATTATTATTATTCTTATTATAACTCTTAATATTATTATTTTTGTCAATATTAATAAGTATAATATTAATAGTACTAAAACAATAATAATAATAATATTAATAATAATAGTAATCATATTAATAATATTAATCATCATATTAATGTTATATTAATTATAATAATAATATTAATAAATATAGTATCAAAGTATTATTATTAATTATATTAATAAATAGTAATAATATTAACTTTAATAATATAATAATGAAGAATCAAAGTAATAAAAATTAAATCAAATATATTATTAATTATATAGTTAATAATATATATATATATATATATATATATATATATATATATACCAATTTTAATAATGTTATTGATTTTTATTAATAATAATAATAATAATTTTAATGTAATTAATACTAATAATAATCAGTAATAATGTTATTGATTTTTATTAATAATAATAATAATTTTAATGTAATTAGTACTAATAATAATTAGTAATAATAATAAAACTAATAATAATTTTAATAATATTAATTATTAATATTATCTACGAAAAAAAATCCGTAAGTAATTCATATGGATATGAATCTGTATGTAAAATTCATATACAATAAATCCTTATATAATAAATCTGTATGTAAAAATGTTAGGTAATTAGACATAAATTTAGATCCGTATGTAATTATATACGGATTTGGATCCATAGGTAATAAATCTATATATAAAATTCATATGTAATAAATTTGTATGTAAAATATGTATAAAATTTATATATGTAATATTAAATTTACCTATAAATAAAAATTCGTATGTAATAATCCGTATGTAAATCAATAAATAAAATATTTGGAGATAAAATACTAAGTGATATTCTTTATTAGTTTCACGAGGACTTGTTAATACAATTCTACAACAAAATAAGAAATAATGCAAGGAAATAATATCAATCAAGGTAATAATGATAATCTTCCAAACTCGTACATAAATTATTTCTAGAGCAAGTTTCAACATCTAGTGAATCTAGGTCATTTCATTCCATCTTCATGTTTCCTTTTAGTAATTTTATTAACAAACTAAACTACCCATATGTTATAAAATCGCCAAATATATGTCGAGGAAAGAAGGAAAATATTATAAATATCATTATGCATATAAGTATTGGAGTAAGAATTGTATTGGATTCAAGAATATTTTCCAAGAAGATAAACGTGTCATTGCATCCAAGCAGCCATGTAAAGACTAAAGTTTAAATAGTCAACCTTAGGATCAAGGAAGAAGAACATATTTCACCTTTGAGGAGCATAATTTTTCCTTTACGTTAAAAAATTGATAGAATTATATTATTTCCATTTCCTGATTTTTATTAGAATGGTTTCTTTCAATAATAATATTTTATTTAAGTTTGTTGCATACTTTATCTTTCAATTGGTTATTATAATTTTATTTATATATGATTACTAGTTTATCAATATTCTCCTATAAAACTTAGATTAGACAACTAAATGTAATTCTCTTGCAAAGCTAAATCGATCTATAAATTTTAGTGTTTCTTTTTTTCCTCCCCGCTCTTGGATAGAAGTGTTTAGAACAGACAAATAAAACAAATCAATCAAAACTGATTTTTTCTTAGATTTTTTTGAATCTACTTTTTTTTTTCTAGACGGAACTGTTCTATTTATATTTTAGATTGAAAATCATGAACCGAACTACATCAAACTAAACTAAGATCGTTTATTGTACTTAAATACAAGTTATATGTTTAGAATTAATTAACGACTAATAAATATCTTAAATACGTCTCTTCAAAGTCATGTTATGGTTTAATTGTATTTTATTTACAATATTTGTATACTTATTGGAAATTTATATTTTATTTTTTAATTATAATATTATGTAATTTGTTTATAAGTACGAGAGAAAGTTAAAATTATGAATATAACAACAATCTTATAAAAATAAATCAAATATATTTTTGTATTAATTTGTCAAATTTTCATCATAAAATGCTAAGTTTTTTTGTAAAAATCTATCTTACAAGTTTTTCTAAAATTTGTTTAACAGTTTTATAATGACAAAAATCGTAAAAGCTAATTCAAATTGAAGTGTAAAACATTAGGTGAATTGATTCATATGTTATATTAAATTTAAAACTGAAGCAAACAGAACTACATTTTTTATTTTTATGTTTGGTTTGAGTGACTGTTTAATTAAAAACTAAATTTTGTGTATGAATAATTGAATTGAAGTTTATTTTTAAACATATGGAAGACTAAAGCCGTTGTCTTGGACCTTAATTAAACTTAGTTCTTGTCAAAGTTATCTTTGAATAAAAAAGAATGTCACTTTCATTTGGGAAAATCTTTCAAAATTTGGTTTACCTTCCTCTTAAACTTAGTCTTGTATTAAGTGAAATGTGTCAAAAAAATTTAGTTCATTTTGAAATGACGACATATCCTGTTCAATTAATTTTTATTATATCAGTTTCGAACTGGTGAAGGTAGTTCATTTTGCCACCCATATTAGACAAAAGTTTTTGTAAAACTCATATAAAGTATTATTTTACTTTAAATCGATTTCATAATGACACATATTTTTTAAAAGATCATTTTATAAGTTTTGTTTTAATAATAAGTCTTATAATATTCAGATTGTTTTAATTTTTTTTATAACTCTAAAATTTAATTTATCATTATAATTAAATATATTTTTCTTCTTAAAACTCGTAGTCTTATACAAGATTCGATCTTAATTTAAGAACTTACATAAATATGCTTATAGAATTAAAGTTTTAAATTTAGAACAAGCAAAAAAAAAAAAAAAAAAAAAACGAGAGTTCTACAAAAACGAATATTCATAGGCTAAATTCATATGTACAACGATTTATGTAAGAAAACAAAACCAAGAAAGTGTTATAAAAAAGTACGTTATTTAAATAATTCCTGCATTTCAAAAGAAAATTATATATATAAAAGAAAAGTACAAATGATATTTTAGGCTGAAAAAAAAAATTGGGTCAATTATTCAGTCATTACAAGCTTCTATATATCACAATAATATCGTTTCACCAAGAAAGTAAATTAGTAATTGCAGTGTACAAATTCAATAAAAAAGAAAACTGTAATACACTAGTATCGTATACGTATATTCGTATCTTGTTACGAAATTAGACGAAAGTAGTTAGGCCATTAATTATGCGTCGTAGCAACACGGTCAAGTACTAACGCCTCTTCATCGTGTAGAAGAGTATTAAAAAATGGTAGGGAAACCGTGGACCGTGGTTAGTTAACTCCTGATTAGCAGTGCATTAACTCAGCATCAGGTTTTTAACCTTAATCATTAACGTCCACGTGGCACTCGTAGAAGTGTCCGAGAAAACTTCTTAAAGATCAACGGTTCCGGTTACCTAAACTCACTTAACCACAGTTAAGTTGGTCAATTACGAAAAAGCCTCCGAAGGAGATGTTAATGACGAGCGTGAACCATGCGTTAAGGACTATAAGAGAAGCCTCCGAGAGTCGCTAGGTTTGCCGAACCAACTCCTCAAAGGGGACTTGCAAGAAGAAGAAGAGTACGAAAAGTCCTTTTTGCCTTTTTTCTCTCTGTTTCTTTAATTGTTCTCTTCTTGTGTTGTTTCCGAATGGCGAGTTCTTCGAGAACAAAATCCAGTGGACCAGTGCTTCGTTCTTCTCTCTCACCTTCTACCAAATTCTGTTCTTATTCAACGTCAAACGCACCGTTTCACTCGCCTTCATCAAGCTTCTTCGACAATCCTCACTCGCACGTGCCGCACCGTTCCACTTCCCCGACGCGTGTCAACGTAATCCGCACGGCGCCATCTCCCTCCGTCCGGTTCGCCCTCGACCGGTCCATCTCCCCGAGCCGGACCGTGTCCAGCCACGTCATCGTCAAGAAGCACCACCGCCACGTCACGGTTCAGAAGAAAACGTGCATGTGTTCCCCTACCAATCATCCCGGCTCGTTCCGATGCAGCCTCCACAAGAACAATCACCACCACGCACCGGCCGGTTCGTTCCCCTCGAACCGGCTCAACATGCGCCGGTCCGCGATGAAGAACTCGCTCGTCCGAATCGGAGGCGTCGAAGGCGAGTGGGTGAAACGCGCTCTCACCGCGCTGATTCGTCCTTCTTCGCATCAACAGAGGAGAAGATCGGCGTTCGAACCGAGACCGAGTCGTCTCTCGATCATGTCCAATTCCGAAGAAGCTATGTGAATTTCTTTTCTCTCTCTCATTACAGGTTTTGAATCGCCGCCGCGCTGGGAAGGACTCTCCTGTTGCGTCGCCGGAATATTTTTGCGTAGATCTAAGAAGCTGGACTGGAAGAATTGGTTATTGTACATAACATTTGCTATGGAAGGAGAATATTAGACAATTTTATTTTCAATTAAAACACAGCAAAATAAAAAAGCTAAAAATAAAAATCAAACTCAATTCACAGACTCTGATTAGCAAAATTTCGATTCTCAGAAATTGAATTAACAAATGGAATTGACGAGTTTGTTGTGCTTGCCGATGCCGTTAATGTTCCGTCACTCGTTCGTCACGTCGTGTGGTGGTTTTGTCGCCGCCGTTGCCGTTGACTCTCCGTTATCTTTCGTCCAGTTGCTTTGCGTTTGGTGTAAGGTATTTTCTTTATTTTTATTTTTTATTATTTATTTAATTTCAAGTTTGGTTGTGCAGCTGTTTGGTGCAGGGGCTTTCATCGTGGAGCTACGTCTGATATTTTAAAAATATTCAGAGAAAAGTATATTTAAAAGAAGACTTTAACAAGAATCTGAAAAGTGGAAAAAAAAAAGAAGAAAAACCTAACTCTTTATAATGGGAAAATAAGTCTAAGCTGAAATTAACCAATAAAGGTATACTGATTGAATGATAAATTGAATATTATTATTATTATTAAATAATCTTTTTATGAGAAAAAAAATACTTAATTTGAAAATTCTTTAAGCATGCTCAGTTGATAATTTCCTGATTTTATCGAATAAATACTTGTTTCTTTTTTTGCAGGATGTTTGTTCAGTTCACATGAAAAGGTACGATGCTATTGAATGGAAGGAGAAAAATAACGTGACAGTTCACATGTAAATACTAAATACTATTGAATTCTAGAAACAAAAAATGATGTGGCAGCAACAGACGATGACATTTTACCTGCAATTGCAACACATATACTAGATTAAAAATAAACTATGAAAGTGATAAATAGAATAGAAATAAAAAAGTTAGAGTAAAGTATGATAGATGGTACTTATGAACATGATAGATGGCATTTATGAATAGAAAGGACTAAAAAATACCTAATTGAGTAACAAAAATTAACTACCAAATTGGGTAAAGAAAATAATCACCTAATAAATTCAAATATATTTTTACCTAGAAAACCTTTTTATAAAGTTTGCAAAAATCGAATCATTGCCAAAATAATTACAAAATTTTCTTTTCGGCTCGAATTCGATTATCCGAAAAGCAAATGTTGACCTTTTATCATGATACTCCTTCATCGAAAAATGTTCGAAATTTGGCCCCTCACGTCATATTTGACATAAATTTTCTTTACAAAAATATTTTAAAAACATATTGATATGAAATTAAAATTTTAAAAATTTTAATTAATTATATAATAAATATATTTTAATTATTATATCAATTTAATAAATTTACTATTATTAAATAAAAAATATTATTTATTTATTTATTAATTTAAAATTATTTTTCTTGATAAATTTATTTTTATTAAGTTAAATTTAAAATTTAGCATATAAATATTAATACATTAAAATTATATTGATAGATATATTATTACAAAATAATCATATATTTAAAAATATATAAATATATTACATTTACAAAGTAATATTATAACAGGCCTGATTTAAGATCTCAACAAATAAAATAATCACTTTAGGTCTCAAGATCTCAAAAAACTTAAAATATTTAATATTAACACATTATTATAAAATTAAAAGATAATTAAAAATTTAAAATATCTTAACTAACTTTAAATTTATATAAATATTATAAATATTCTTTAATGACATTAAATTTATATTGATACTATAAATATTATTTAATTAATAACATTTTTGAAACTTTCTTATAATAAATTAAATTAATAGTATTTTTTCAAACAAAGTTTGAATAGTTAAGGAATTCTAGATATTAAAATTTTTTAATTTTTTATCTCTTTTTACTATTCCATCATATTGACATCTTTTACTTATATGTTTTATTCTCTTCGTTTATATGACTTCTTCACCTATCTCTTTACTCTTTTAAACTCTTTCATTTGTTATTTCATATTATTATTTTAAATTGAGTGTTTAATTGTCATTAGAAAAGGGAAAGCTTTTTGTTTTTGCAATCAGGTTTTGTCTTTTTAACATAATCTCATTTTATATACTTGTAACTTATATTCAGTATTATATATATTATAGTTTTTTAATTTTATATAAAAGTGTACAAATATGTCAACTAGAAGATATGAATCAGGTTATTCAAAACTTCAACAAAAAGAGAGAAGAGTTAAAGTTTTTGTTAAATCCCAAAAAGGGATTATGGATAAATTTATAAAAATAAACCAAAAAATGAATTAAAAAAATACAAGTAAATGTTCTTGAATGCCTAAACTTTGACAAATATTTAAAATGTGATAATTTGTTAGATTTTAATAATTTAAATTTATTTTTAAAATTAAATATTTTAAAAAAAATTATAAGATTAAAAAATAATAAACTAATTATTGAATTTTGATAGCTTAGATTTATTTTTATACCAATATAAATGTTATAAGAAAAATTTCTATAAATGCATAAATTTGGTTGAACGATTATAAACAGACGTGGTCGACAAAATACACCAAAAGAGTTGTTTATTAGAAAATTACAATTAGTACTAGTATTATAAAGACTCATTCTATATTAAAGCTGGTTATAGAAAAATCATACATACATATACGTATATAAATAAATATATATATATATATATATATATATATATATATATATATATATATATATATATATATATATATATATATATATATAAAGATGATTCTAAAGCATTATTTCACATTAAAAATATATCATTGATCTGAGTTTAATTAAATAGTTTAAACATTTTTGCATATACGCATCTTCTCTTTTTTTTTTCTTTTTTTTCTCGTTCTTGCAACAAAACTTGTTCAAGTCATGAAAGAGTTTCTCAACATTACGGTCACATCAATATTTTATATATACTAACAATTTAATCTTATTCTATGATTTTTTAAGCAACAATATTGATGTAAATTGTTTTATCTTAGCTCAAAATTGAATCATTTCTACAATATCAATAAATTTTTTTATCTATACACTGTCAAGTTAAGAAAAAAAAGGCAATTTCAAGAGTACATCAATATTTTAATTGTGTCATCTCTTTTTCGATTTTGATACTGCAATGTTTTTAATATTTATAGGACTTTTTGTTAGAGATAATTCAAGAGTACTTGACTTTGATTGATGTAGTGCAAGAAATTTCTAGTTCAATAGACCATGAATCCGATAGAGGTTTGACTCGGAAATGTCCAGTAAATACTAGAAGAAATTTAGTGTCATTATGAAAAGTTTAAAATTTTACTTACCATGTTCCCACATAGTTACATGTATATCAATTAAATTTACAAATTTGATAAAGTTTTAAAGGTTTATGACAAATTAATTGAAGAATTGAGATACAAATATGTCTCGGTCGAAAAATGTGAACGAAGTTTCAAGAGGTACCCTAAATCAAATATGATTCGAACCGAAATGAATACTAGAAGAGAAAGTTGTTAAAATATTGACTTTATTATCACAAACGTGATTTCACCACAAATAAATGTCTGAATAATCTTTTTGCATAATTGAAAATATTGCATTTCATAATTTATCTATATTATTAGCTTTGTTTAATCAATTAAATTATTTTTTATTAGCCAATATTTGTAATAGGTTGAACTAGACTATCTGATTTTTTAGTTCTAAGTTATGTTTTAGGAATTGTGTTTAGATAATATCGATGATTCAATTTTGTTTTTTAATTAAAATTTTTGTTTAGTTTGTATGATTTTGAAATATCTCTGGTTTGTTAATTTAAGAGACAAATTACTACAAATCTTACAAATAGACATATGAAGATAAGTAAGATATTGAATAAATGAGTGAAAACATGTTTCATTAATTAGATTCTATTGGATTGATTGATGCATGTTTGGTCAATTCAACCATGTTTGGAGATTGGATGAATAATATATGTTAAATGATAAAGAATTTATTGAAGAATGAACTTGAGACTCAACCTACTTTTTTATCTCTTTACTTCTATCTTTTAAATACAACCCCCATTTAATTAGTTATTCTTATTAACTAACACTTGTTATAAATGATATATGAAATTTGTATTATTGAGATTATAATTGAATTTGTTGGGAGACTACTTGGGGTTACCTGACCCTCACTATACTTAATTTATGTTCATCTCTTTTATAGTTGATGATCCATTAAACTGTCTTCAGCTTGAACACTTTTTTTGGTTGAAACGACATCGATCACCATACATAGTGATTTATAGTGGTTCATGCGTCATAACAGAATAAATCTAGTTCTTAACCAAACTATTCAAGTTCAACTAAACATACTAATATTGCGAAGTCCACACCGAGTATACTTTGGGCTCATAGTCGCTCTTAACTAACACATTGAGTATTCTTGACCAAGTCACTTCTTACTTAATTGAATATTCCTTGCTCAAGTTGCTCCTAGTTAACTTGAGTATTCTTTGCTCAAGTCACTCATTGTTGACCTCAATATTCTATACACCTAACAACTCCTAGCTAACCAAGTACTATTTTGGATAACAACTACTCCTAGTTGACCCATTAAGGAGTATTCTTTACTCAAACCACTTCTTGTTGAACCAAGTATTATTTGTCAAATAATCACTCATGCCTAAGATCTGGAGGTTTAGAACTTAATGATAAACTAATCAATGGGTCTGATGACTAGGAAGAATTGTGTCTGATGACAAATACAATGTTTAAGCTTTCTTTCCTATCTATGATAATCTTGCTCTCTAAGGAGGGTAACATCTTTCTAGGTAGCAATGGTTTGGCTCACTTGCCTAAGTAGTTGGGTAAACACTCCAAGTATTTACCATTTGGTTCTTAGGATCCTAATGTTTTTATCTTTTTTTCCAGCTTCAGAACCCTTCTACGAAGCTATGAGGTGCACTTTATGGTCTGATCAACATATTTATATGTTGTAGCCTCTACTCTATTGGCTTATAGGAGTGCTCTTCATCCGTACAACCTTCTTGGCATTCCATAACCTATCATCTCTTAGTTATTTTTTATTCTTTTTTATGATTCCTGTTTATAAACTTTAGAAGGAGATAGTCGTTGATTATCTTTAGCTTGTATATATTGTCCATTTTTTGTCTTTGTTGCATTTAATGTAGCCTCAATCTTTGTTCGTATTTTTTTACAACATTCTTGATAATTGATAATGCTTATCTCCCTAGATAGTATTACCTTTTTCTCAATTTCGTGATTGAAGTGCATTCCGTACAGAAAAGAAGTTAGGTAAAACTTTACAAACTCTTTGTCAGAAATTTGATGAAGAAAACAACTTTAACTCGTGTTTCGATAGATCTTTAATATATTATTTTAGCCTATGTGTATCATCTAATGTTTGATGTGTGTTTATTCTTATATATGCCTTATCAGACTCTGAGAAAATAAAGCATGGTGTAGTTATGTCCATCACACAAAACAATTACGTCTTTCATGATCTATTGTTTTCATCGTCTTATAGATGAAGTGTGATTATGTTTTACACTTAGTTGTTTTAAAACACTAATTAAAACCTTGAGGTCTTGGACTTTTGCCTTAACAAACAACTTTCTTAATAATGATTGTGTCTAATGAGATACATTATATGTAGTTTTTAATTCAATATATTCACTTGTTTGAAAATGATTTCTAAATCTTATTTTTTACAGAGAACCTCCCTCTTAGATAACTACAGACGATAATAACATTCAAAGTAAAAGAGATAAAGAAAAAGATAAATACACACAATATTTTTATACTAGTTTGTATGACACAACAAACTACATCCAGTTCTCAATTAATCCATTGATTTTTAGTAAGCAAACTTATGCTACAAAGTACAAACGAGCATTCTTTAAATTCATAACAACTCTTAGTTAATCCTTTTGAGTATTCTTTGGGAACATAGTCATTTTTTACTATCTCCTTCAGGTATTCTTTGGGAATGTAGTCACTCTTAACTAACCTCATGAGTATTTTTTGGGCTCTTAGTCATTACTATTTAACCCCTTGAATATTATTTGGGATCATAAGCACTCTTAGTTAACCCGTCATAGCCACTCTTGTCTAACTCCTCGAATATTGTTTTGAACGCAGACACTCTTGAATAAGACAAGTATTATTTGGAACATAGTTACTCCTAAATGAAATTAGTATTATTTTGAATACAATCCCTCTTGGTTAAAACAAGTATTCTTTGGAACACAACCTACTAGCTAAAATGAGTATTCTTTGAAACACAACCACTCCTGACTAAAATGAATATTCTTTAGAACACAACCATTCTTGGGTAAAACGAGCATTCTTTTGAACAACAATCACTCTTGGTTAAGATAAGTAAATTATCTAATTAGTGATTTATAAATCACAAGGTTGCTCACTAGAGAGTGGTAACTTCTTTCGACATTACAACATTTCTTACAACACAAAACAAGCATATATGTTTGTGTGTTCATATAGTACGAGGTTAACTTAAATCTATATGTATATTGTCTAAGCATATTCATGCTTTATTAGACGTAAAAAAGGACAACATAATGTTATATCTTCTGACATATGAAACACACTTGCATGTTACTTGATTTATTGTTGAACTAAAACTATCGTTCTATAGAAAAAACATGATCATGTCTTACACTTGGTTTATTTCAACCCTTAATCATTATCATAGGTGTTGAACTTTTTCCTAACATACAACTTATGCTTGACAAGACATACGGTTGAGAAAAGTTCTTAAAAAATTACAGTTTAACAAATAAAAGCTACTTCATTTTTTTTTTAACAATAACTCAACAATCACATTGTCAAAAAATTCAATCCTATATGAAAGAAGATGCATATTTATATAAAATTTTATTTCTTAAAAAATCTTCACAAAAAAAAAAACTATAATATACTTTGTTGCAAGAATGGACATCAAGTGACTCACATATTTACTAAGATGTCGAACACTAAAAAAAAATAACAATTATTGATTGACATAAATTCATCGATAAAAGTAACATTACTAACAAATTTTAATGACAAAAAAATTTTGGATTAATTTACCAATAAATCAAATTTTTTGATCAATTATCAGTCAATTTACCAACAAATTAAATCTATCGTAATAATAATAACAAATAATAATTAATAATAATAATAAAATAATAATAAAGTTATATTTTTATAATAAAAGTAATCATAAATAAAATGTGACAGTTTTTCTAGTTTAATGTTTATAGGTATTCTTATGTAACTGAGAGGACTTATTCAAGTCTCATTATATTTATCAAATGAAATTTTTTTGTAAATACTTATATCAATTTAAAAGAAAAATTATTGGAAGAATAATTGAGTCGGTTATTAGGAAGTTACTATAATACACTATACATATTTTTATTTTTTAGCCGGTAAATTTATTTATTCATCCTTTTAATGCATTGTGTAATGTGCTTATTTAAAGGGTATATAATTATGAATAATATATATAACAAACAAAAAAAAAATCTACCAGATTTGAAGTGACATATCTTTTACCTTTTGCACTTAGATGGTTTAATTACTTACTCCATTTCTTTTCCCATTACAAATTATTTCAATAAAATAACCTTTTAAAATTTCTTTTTTATAAAATGTCATCTTAGATGTGTTTAATAATTTATGGATTGAATACTAAAGATATATTATCTAAAATTAACTTTTATCTCTATAACTCAAGAAGAATCTGACATTTCTATTGAATTAATGTTTCTAAAATATTTTTATTCGGTTATAATGAAATTTTAAAATATAATGAAATTAATTTATAATTTGATTGATTTAATTTAAAATTTAATTAATTACTAAATATTAAAATAATTTATATTTATAAAATATTAAAATTTAAATTATTTTTATTTATTATCATAATAGTGTTTATTCTAATCATTCATTATAATATATTTAGTAAATATACTAAAATGTTAAATATTTTATTGATATTTATAATGTAAATGATTATGTCTTTTTAAGACGGTAGAACGTGATGACTTTTGTTGTAAATTATTACAGAAATTTAAGGGATAAAAAATTATCTTGTTTTGGCATTTTAGTGTGTAAGACTAAAAAGTAGTTTTAGAATAGAAACTTGTTAGAACTTAGAATTTAACTTTGATATAAGTAAATATATACTTAAATATTTTATTTTTAAAGAGAAAGGTTCATATAAATAGGTCACTATTAAGGTTTTATTTTCATAAAAATCATCATATCTCAAATTATTTTTTTTAAGTTATTTGCCTTCTCTCTCTAGATGACTAATTTCATTTGTCATGACATTGATTATCTGCTATCAGACTTATGACAACTATTAAAGTGAGATTGTCCACTCAAAATCTTAGATTGAGTAAGTTTATTTTCTACTATTCTTTTCTTGGAGTCAATTTTCAAATCCTTTTAGTCACTTGAGTTTTGATCCTTTGCATGTGTCCTTTGAGAATTTAAGAATAGTCTTTGTTTGGTTCTAGATTCTAGTGATGTGATTAGATTGTTAAACAAAACTTTGTGGTGTAGGTTAAGTTACCTCTGTGATCTTGTAGGTTTTGGAGCTCTTTGTGATTCATGTAAGGGAAACTAATTGCATGCTTTTATAAATGTTAGTTAACTTTGAAACAGAACCTTAGGTTAGAAGATCGGGATGTGGGGATGACGTGGTCACCATGTTGTAAAATTTCTTCCAGGTTCTGATATATTGAACTTAAATTGGATGATTATGGTGTGGATTGATTTACTGTTTTAGATGAGTAAAAATCTTGCAGATTAGAAATTGAAATGAAGAATTTCATATCAAATGCAAAAGGCACATACTAGATGAGCTGTACGCATTTCGGGTTTCACGGCATTGGGCGCGATCCTTGTGGCGTCAGGCACAGGTCCTACGGATGGGCGCATTTTGAAATGAATGCTCTCGAGTTTTGTGACTTTGTGCCTCACTTTATTGTCCATGGAATGGGCTTTGTTTTTGTCTCCTTGCTTAAACATACTATATATATATATATATATATATATATATATATATATATATATATATATATATTCTTGGATTTTTATTATTATTTTATTTTTTATAAGAGCATGAGTGATATTATGTGAATGAAATGAAGACTTATGTAGAGTTACGTTTGATGGATGATATAAATTATGAAAGATGAGTTTGAAAGTAAATTTATACGAGTTTGGAAGTGAATAGTGAATGTTATGCAAGATGTGAGAGATATGTTTGTGAATGATGAATGATTTGAAATAGTGATCGAGACATAGTATTTTTATGGAAGGAGATAACAAGTTTGAGATTTGTTTAGGATGTGCATTGTTTGTGGATTTGCTCAATAAGGAGGTATCCTAACTTTACTGATACATTGGAATCATATAGATGAAGATTGTTACATAGTGAGTTTCAAAGGAGGTTCGTATGACTATGTTACAATATAAAAAAGAACCGATTGAATCAGAATATTTGGATTAACCCTGTCATATGAGTTTGATGTGATTCATTTTAAGTTGAGGGTTGTGTGGATTTCATAGTTAAGAGTCATATGACAAGTGCATACCTCTGAATCTTATTTAATGCACGAGTCTTCTAAAAGTATAGTCAAATGTCTTTGTATACAAGTCAATGCATATTTTATGAGTTATTATATATATATATATATATATATATATATATATATATATATATATATATGTGTGTGTGTGTGTGTGTGTGTGTGTGATAATATGTATAAGATGAATTATAAAAACTTGATGTGTTGTATTTTTGCTAGAATAGAAATTTAATTGTGATTATATATTTTAAAACTTTCTAGCTTGCCTTTCTTTTTTTGTGATATTTTTTTTAAATCTGTGATGATTGTGTTATATGCGAACAGTGAATTTAACATGTTGTGTAACTCCACAATGAACTTGATAGACAAACTTTATTTTATTTTGCGATTATATGAATATATTTATCCATATATCTATTATAGAATATTATATAAAAAATGTGAAATGTTACTTAGTTTTTTTTTTTCTTTCTTTTCTTTACTCCTTGTCTTTATCTTTGGGCACTTCTAGCAAACAGAGGTTTGATGTCAAACTTCTTGTCTAATCTTTTGTGTGTGGAGTTGAAAAATAGGTTACTAGATTTGATCCGAGGGACCACTTAAAAATTTAAATTGACTTTACTTGCTTTTTAAATAAGCTGTAACCTTCAGGATCGATCCAACCGACTATCCATTTTGGACAATTTTAGGAAATTAAAATAAACAAAATACGTATTTTTAAATTGTAAGTAATTAATAAAATCAATTTTAATTTCAGATATAATAATTTTTTTATATAAACTATAACACATGTAAATATTTGTTAAAATTCAATTCTTCCCTGTTGAAAAAGTAGATTTTTCCTTGCTTTTAAATTTTTGTAAACGTTTTCAAAGATTTTTTTGATGAGAGATTAGTGTGCATTATTTACTTAATGAACGGTAGAGTGCAGAAAGTAACATAACCAAATATTGAAACAAAAAGTGTTTTATGAGCAAAAGGAATTTGGTGACCAAACTGCAAAGTGTTTTATGCCAAGGATTTGATGACCTAACTGCTGCAACCTGTGTTCACCAACCATTCACAATAGTAAAATGGCACATAGGAATAACTAGTGAGAAGCAAAGCAAGTCAAATGGGCATGGGTTTAAGTCTTTTGGAATTCAAAACGATTTATGTTTGAATTTTTTTTTAAGTTAGTAATAAAATTATATTTTGATGTTTTTATTCTATATGTAAGCTTAGTAGAAAAGATTTTATTCAATCCAAAGACTACCAAAAATTTGATTGTTTTCATACAAGACTTAATTTTGTTATATGTTATTACTTAATGCACTTGTATTGAAGTTTAAATTTTAATTTTTGAATTTATATGCATGCTTTTTAATTAGTGTTGCTTAGCATATTATATTAAAAAAATTTAAATAATAGTATTTAATTAAAACCAGTTTGATAGAACTCAAAAGTTGAACCACTAAACCATGTGTTCATTAGTTAGGAGACAACTTTGGGTTCCTCATTAATTTTATTAATTAATATTTATTTTTTTATCTAACATGAAAAGTTTAAGGTTTTTTATAAAAATATATTTAAATAAATGCTTCAAAATAAATATAGAAAATTAAATAAAATACTATTATATGTGAAATATAATTTAAAATATGTTCTATAAAATTATTTCAAATTTAAATATATTCATGATGAGAGTCATATGAGTTAATGTCCTATCACATAAAATGTTTTATAATATAAAACTCTTTAAAATTTGAAAAATATGTTTTACAATTGTAAACTTTATTTCTCTTCATTTGTAATATCCAACGGAATCATTTATTAACAATGAAAATAAAAAAATAAGTTCAAACTCAAACATAATAAATATAACTATGTATAGAAAACATTATTATTTATATTAAATTTTTCGATGGTAATATTTTGACACTATTATTCATCTTTGATACTAATTAACATTAATATATATTATTATTTTTTTTATATATAATATTTTATTAATAAAATACAGTATCAAATAGGAGTATAAATGAATAGTGGTATCAAACTAGCATTTTCCTAAATTTTCAATCAACATAGTTATCTAATAAATTAATTAATTTATCAATGTTTAGAAAAATTAATACTTTAAGTAAAATATAATATTAAAGTTTATTTATTCTATTTATAATGTGACTAAAGATTTTTCAGACAGTTTTCTTAGGTTGAGAAATTTTTCACGCACTTCTAAACATAAACATAAAGTATATCCTATTATGAATTTTAATAATAAATTTTTTATACTTAAAATATCAACTTTTAAAATTCTATATATAAAATATATATTGACTACCTATATATAAACCATATCAGGAATTATTTTATATTAACAACAATAACAATTTCATGTTAACTATAACAATAAATTTGCATTACAAAATTAACAAATTCAATCACATAATATAATGATTTGTTTTAAAAATCAACAACATTAAATAATTATAAAAATATCTTGTTTAAGTAACTATCAACCTCAGTAATCAAATATTTACTTTTATTAAAATTCCAACTCTATTCTTAATTTATCCAACATCATTATATTTTATTTTTCTAAAAGTTCAAAATCATATCTTTGTTAAGCCTAAAATAACCTCAATCCAAACATTCCTTCTTCATTACTTTTCTTATATTCTCACATTAATATTTGAGAAAATAACCATCACATATTGTCAAAATATCATTATAAAAGAAGTTATTTAGACATCAATTTTACTTACTAAATAAAATAGTTTTTAATTATAACTAAAATAATTATTAAATTAGGTTTTAGTTGCTAAATAACTCAAAATAAAAGTAATAATTAAATTTAGTAACCAATTAAATCAAAATAACTAGTATCTAACATTAACTACCAAAACAAAATTTTAGTCACTTATACTATTAGATTTTAAATTAATTTTTAATTAAATTAATAATTAATTTTATCATTTTAAAGATCAATAAATTAATTTCTAAAATTAATTTTTCTTGTAATGTGTCTTTTCTTCTTAAAAAAATAATAAATTTCTTTTTTCAATTCTAATCATAATTATGACCATTATATAATAATAATAATAATAATCATAATATATCCATTTGTATCCATTTTAAAATACTTCCATCACATGCTTTATGTATTCTCCTTCCATCTAACTATTCTCAACTCTTTCTCTTTATGTATTCTCGTTCCATCTAACTATTCTCAACTCTTTCTCTCTTATTTTAAAAATAATATAAAATAGTTATAAAAATAATAAATCGCAGACAAACTTTTATTGTAATTTTAATAAAATAATAGACTGTATATAAGGCATAGATACACTAATTTTATTTATTTACCATCCATCCTTAATATAAAATAGTTAAAAAAATAATAAATTGAAGACAAACTTTTATTGCAATTTTAATAAAATAATAGACTTTATATAAGGCATAGATACACTAATTTTGTTTATTTACCATTCTTCCTTTTTTGTAATGTTAATACATTTATATTGTTGGTAAAAACATATTGATTTAGAGGTTGGTCTGATTGATAGGTGATAGATAAAAAGTGACTGTTATCTATCTTTCAAAAGATTATGAGAGTTTAATGAACTTAAATGAACAAAGATAATGAAAGTACAAATTTTTAGTACTTTGTGTATTCCTATTAACTAGGAAAAATATTTTAAAGAGCAATAATTATGATCTATGAAAAATTATAACTTACAGAACATTTTAAAATTTCAAAATATAAAAGAAATATAGAAAGGATTCTAATAGACAAGAGATAAAGGAAGGATTCTAAGAGATAAAAAGAAAACTCCTAGAAACAAGAGAAACCACTATCCCTTTCCCTACCTTTAGTATCTTAAATGAAGTAGTCATCCTATTAGATATTTTCTCTCTCACTCTTTGCTCTGATTTTTTATTATCTTTGTCAAGTGTTATTTGTCTCTAACCAGCTTTGATTCTTTCTCTTTGCTACTTAGTCTTTCAATCCTTCTTTCTTTTACAATTGAGTCCCTTACATAGAACTTCTATATTTCTATTTCAATTGATATCATATAATTGCTAGAACACTCATTAAGATCAAATTTGTAAAATTTGATATTTTCATCTATTTAAATTGATGCTTCTATTATATACAATAAATACAAGATATAAGATATAGGAATAAGAAATTGAGAACAAATATAATATAAAATAATATAATATTAAAACAAAACAATATATATATATATATATATATATATACATATATATATATATATATAGATATTTCATTAATACATCCTATTTTATTTTATTTTAAAAAGAGTTGAGTTAGTTTTGTTGCGGTATGAGATAAATGAGGTTTATTATGGTTCACAAAATAATATAAAACTATTTTATCTAAATTTATATTTTCCACTAATATTGATCTGTGGATAACATTATAATATTTTTAATTTTATAATTAAAATTTATGACTATCAAGATTATTTTTATATTCTTCTAATTGTCTCATTATTTATTATTATTCTTATTTTATTTATTAATGATATATTATTTTATATCTTTCTACTTATCTCATTATTTTTTATTATTTTTATTATTATTTAGGATTATTGTTAATGTTATTATAAATATTAATAAAATTATGATAATATTATAATTATTATTATTCTTATTATGATTATATTTATGATTATAATTATTAATATTATTATTATTATCATTTTTATTAAAAATAACAATAATAATAATATAAACAATAATATAAATAATATAAATAATAATATTAATAATATTGATAAAAACAATATTAATAAGATTCATAATAACAATAATAAATTAATAAAATTAAAAATACTAATATTATTAATAATATTAATACGTGCAATAAAAATAACATTAATAATAATAATATTAAAAATAAGATTAATAGTAATAAAATTACTGATAATATTATTATTAACTATAATAATAATAATAGTAATTCTTAATAATAATATCACAAATATTTTTAATATAACTGAAAATAATATAAAAAAATATTAATAGTATTAAAACTATTTTTCATATAAATACAAATAATGTTGATAATAATATAGTAATATTAAAAATATTATTAATGTAAATATAAATAATATGAATAGAAGTAATATTGATGACAAAAACTTACAAAAAAAAACACCGAAAAAAGAATTCCTAGAGTAAATAGGATCTTATTTTAATTGATATTTTGATCGGTCAGAAATAATCCTAGACTCCTCAGTTACTACAAGTTTTAATCAGATTCTGAAATAAATGAAATATAAAAAATGAAAAGAAAAAATATATACAAAGGGAGAATAAGAGAGAGAAAGTTAGAAAGAGGGTGCTAAGCTAGGCATCACATCCCTTGTCTTCTAACAATTTCTGTAATATTTTATAGTTGTTTATGTAATATTTCATAAAAACAACAAATATTTAAATTATCTAGAAATAATATAATTTAATATGTTATATTTATAAAATATTATTAAATTTATAACCTTGACAAATTGAAACTTTAACATAATTTTATATGATTCAGTACAAATCTAACATACCCAATTAAGTTATATTCATGCGTCGTATTTCTCACAATTTGATGAGTGATGTAACAACCTAGAAAATCTATCATCTGAGTAGAAGTGGGTATTTCTCACAATTTGATGAGTGATGTAACAACCTAGAAAATCTATCATCTGAGTAGAAGTGGTAAAAGTGGAATGAACATTTGATTATTATATTATTAAACTGAAAACACGTATTTATATGAAAAGTTAGTAATCAAGTCTCATTCCCACTTGAGCCACCATCTCTCTATAACCTCTGACCTCCCTCTTCTCTGACTTCTCTCTAAGACTTCGCGTCTGTCGTCCATCAGTTTCTCGAGCAGAGCCCACCATTGGACTCGTGGCGGAGAACAAAGCAAGTCTATCCGATCAGAATCTCCAATAGAGTAAGTTCGTTTTCTGCCCCTTCTCTTAGAGTCAGTTTTAGGTTTTCGTTTTCCTCTGTTTACTGAGCTTGCATGTGGCCTCTGAGCCATCAGACGGTGGCTCTGTGAGCTTAGCTTCATAGTCTGTTAGTCTGATCGTTGATTAGAGGTCCTTTAATGCAGATTCGAGTTCCTGAGGACCATAGGCTATTGGGATTGTTATAGAGAATTTTAACTGCAATTCAGGTAAGGGAAGCTAACCTTAGTGCTTGTTTGATTTACAAATTTAAGTCTTGAATA
>Ga0209489_104991_pt1 | contig 23707 bp, 16 predicted proteins | sample SiratrowhiteBW_FD_187527 | JGI IMG/M metagenome (GOLD analysis project Ga0209489, IMG submission 187527) | Root nodule microbial communities of legume samples collected from California, USA - Siratro white BW (SPAdes) (version 2) | ecosystem: Host-associated > Plants > Roots > Nodule | place...
CTATTATTATTAATATAACAATACTATTGTTGTCATAAATATTAATCATAGTAATTATTATTGTCATAATAATAATATTACTACTAATAATTATTATTCTTAATATTAACATATTTATTATTATCATTATTAATATTATTATTATTACATTATTATTATTATAAATGCTAATATTATTATTATTATTATTGCTAATATAATAAAATTAATAATATTATTGATATTATTATGTTATTATTACTATTGATATTATTACTATATTATTAATAGTACTGTTACTATTATTGTTATTATTAATATTATTATTATAAATATTATTAATAACATTATTACTAGATATTATTAATATTATTTATATTTATATAAATTTGTTGTTATTATTAATAATATTATTAACAAATATTATTATTGTTATTATTAATGTTATTATTAGTAATATTATCATCATCATCATTATTATTATTATTATAAATATTATTAATAATGTTAATATTAGTATTATTATTAATTATAGAAATTATAATTACAACAATAATAATAATAATAATAATTATAATAAAAATGTTAATAATTATATTATGACAATAATATTGTTCTGGTTTAGTGGTAAGTTCAGTTTTGTTGGTGCATATAAAACTTGTGTTTGAAATCTCACCTGATGCATATTGTTAATAATATTGATTTTTGGCCATTACAGATTTTTTTGTAATGTATAATCAAAATTGAATACAAACACATCCTACAATTAATAAACAAAAAGGAAAATGAAACACCCAAAACCAAAATACAAAGATGAACATTAGAGATTAATAAGCAAGAAGAAACAAGAAAAGAAAATAAAACTAAAAAGAACATGAATTGCTAATGGTCAACTCCTTTTATGATCTGAAACTGAATGTAACTCCCCAAGAATTTGATAAACCCTTGAAGCAATAGTCATTAGTTTGCGAACAATAAAATCAAACTAATCCAAAACAAAATTGCAAAATCCAGAACATTAGAATATGTATTCTAACCAAGAATAAAAACAGTATCAATAGTAGTATAGATCATAATCAACAATGATCAAAGAAACTAAAAATCAAAATAAAAGAAACAAAATCACTAAAAAAAACTTGAAGAACTCAGAAACCCAAAAATGAATATCTTGTGTCAACGAAAATATCAAATGCAATCCATAAAATGACATGAAACCATGAATGAGCACAAGTAAGACAGTTAAAAAGAAATTTTTAGAAGAAAAAGAAATCACAAATGCTAGTAGAAGATATACAAAGAAGGAAGAACTCAAAAAGCATAAAAGCCTGAAAATTCCTTATTTCTCTCTCTTCACACAAAGCAAAAGTAAAAAGAAAATGAATTCTCCAATTAAGTGCCCAAGTACATAATGAGATATTCCTCTATATTTACACTTTTCTAATATTGCTTAAAAATGAATTTTATAACCCAAAACCAACTAAACTTTTCAATGACTCACGTGAGTTATTCATATTTCAATTACTTCAGTTAAGCCAAAATTTTCGAAAACATCCTTTTAACTTCCATTTTTACCTATTGATGAAAATTCCATCGTCTTTTTTGTGTAATGTTGAATTTGTCCCCAAGCAAACTTCAAATAAATTTTTTCTCGGCTTTCATATCCAATTACTCAACTACATATATTTAGTCTAAAAATTTCAACAAAAGCATGAATTAGAATTTTACTAAAAACAATCTATTTAAAACATAAAAAAAATAACCTAACTTTTACTAAAATATCTAAATCATCTAAAATGAAAAATCTTATTAAAAGCTAAAAAATAAGAGTAAAAAAATGTTACCAAATGCAATTACAAAAATGTGAATTAAACGTGTGTTATCCATTGTAACTTTTAAAAAATAAAATATTATTGAAAAGATAAAAATTTAAAATTATATTTAATTTTTTATTTATAAAAGTTTAATCAAGGTTTAATCAAGGCTTTATAAGTTTATAATTCCAACATATACTTGTTTGTTTAGTATTTAATAAATTAATTGTTAAATTTAGGTACCAAATAAATTATTAAATTTTGATTTAACTTCATAAAAAAATTATTAATTTATATTTTATCTCTACTAAAATATTAATTTTTTAAGTAACTCCTAAGATATTTTTAGATTTATCTTTCTATTCTTCAACTTATTTTCAATTATAATGATTAATATGTCTTTTTATCCTGATGACACGTATTCTAATTTAATAAAAACGTTAAAAATATAATTGACGCTACTAACATTCAAGAGTTAAACTATAATATTTAATGTACTGAGTATATAAAATAAAAAAATATTTATTAAGCACTCAACTAAAAAAAAAAAAAATCAAACATTAAGAACTTTGAATTTAGTTAAGCTTTTAATTAACTTAACGAACTATAATATTTAATGTACTGAGTATATAAAATAAAAAAAATATTTATTAAGCACTCAACTAAAAAAAAAACAATCAAATATTAAGAACTTTGAATTTAGTTAAGCTTTTAATTAACTTAACGAACTAGGTTCTACAGCATATTTTTGTCGAAACATATTATAAAAGGTAGTTTTTATTTATGTATTTAATATAAATAAGCGACATGAATGAACTAGTAGCTTGGGCTTCTTCTGGCCTTAATGCTCGAACAAAATGACAAACCCTCTGACGTAATATTCTACTGTTCTCTTTTTCGGGACGGTCAACAGCACAGATAGATAGATGAAATAATGAATATAACTGGTGTGTGTTTGTCTTTGAGCAAATAAAAAGTGGTCAAATCAACCACTTACTTGAAAGTCACCATTTTCTCTTTCTGCTAAAAAAATTCCCAGCCAAGTGATATTAGGATTATAGCTTCGGCAAAAAAAAAGAAAAAAATGTAGTGTGTTAATCTAATAATTTGAATTGAATACAAATTTAAATGCCAAGTAAATTTCTGATCACTTAAAGATAAAAATATAATGTCTTTATGCTTTGCTTGATCTTCTGCGTTCAAATAACAATTCGTTAGACTGGAATACAGTTAATTTAAGAATACTGATGAAAAATATTTATTAAAATTGTTCTGACCGGTCAATCAGATTTATTTGACACATCAGATCTCTCTCACAGTTTGTCATACATCAATCACCACATTTAAATATTATTTGTTTTAAAACTCAAAATTTTATTATAATTTTATTTTTAAAAATAAAAAATATATATTTAAACTTGACCTTAATCTTTATTAAAACTTTATTAGAAAACGAAAATAAATACGTTAGTTTATAATTTATAATTATTTTTTATTCCTTGACAGGTACTCAGAAACCCAAAATCAAGTAACCTCAACCAATGAGCTCGAGAGTTAGGATCTAAAGGGACTAACCACAAAAGATCATTAGCATTAAAATTTTATTTCAGAATGCAAAAGTTACTTATTTTTAACAAAAAGCCAGGATGCACAATGCAGTGCAATTGACAAGTCAAAATGGGAGCATACTAAATCTTGATCAATGATGTTTGGGATCTGGACCCGAAGGACTAAGACGATTCAGCTTATATCTTACGTTTTCTGTTGCTTTGAGTCTGTTTCCAGCAACAATTGTCACAATTCCATCAGCATCCAATGTAAAATCCGATTTCGTGGTTTGGCTTTCAAAGGACGAAGGGAGAGGACGTTGTTCATAGATTGCAACAAATGAACCCAAAACCAGGAAAATGCACAACCACAACTTTAACACTGCCATTTTAGATTTCGGAGTTCAAAATGAAGTAACTTATAATCTGGTGCAGAGCCTCTAACAAAACTATGCATATTTATAGGCCGGAGTAGAAATCACAATGAGAATATGATATTGCAAATAGTGTCACTAAGAAGTTAGCATTATAATTAGCCAATGGGTTAAAAAATTGTTTGTGGCTCATTTGGTCACGTAGTAAAGGTTTTGTATCAAATTTTGTCTCTTTTGATTTTCCAAAAGCGATGTTAAAAGACCTAATGCTTTCTTCTGAGTGAGTATATGATATGTATTTTGGAACCATATCCTGTCAAATCTCATCTCTTGCTTGAAAATCATTCAAATATGATTTGTGTAACAAAACTTTATTAAATACTAAATACATTTCATATTTCAATCATCAATGTTAAAAAAAAATCCTGAAAGTCCTGACCTAAAACACAATCTCGTATTTAAATATTTATGAATTTTTAAACCCTAGGTTAACGCCTATCAACCACACACAATAAAAACATACATTCTTTTAAGATAAATTTATGTCATTACGAAAAAACTTAATATTTAATGTGGATCGAATGGATGTTAATTTACTAGTGTTAGATTTTTAAAGACTGCTTGGATCCTAATAAAGTCGGTTAAGCCTATTTTATGTAGCTATGTTATCAAAAATTTTAAAACTAAATAAAAACCTAATTGTCCATTAATAATAGGTGTCCATAAACAACGTTGGAATATGAGAAAGACAAAGCTGCCACGACTACCGCCACCACCATTCATGGCAATAGAATCAATCCGGCAATCGAAGGTAAAAATCTCCAGTGAGAGGTTGATTTGTTCTTAGCATTACTATCGATTAAATCAACGTTAATTTAAATAAAATAAATATTAAAATTAAATAAGATTAAGTTGACTACATCAACATTAACTTGAACATATTTAATTTTGTTAAACTTTTTATTTTAATTTCAACTTAAGTTCGTTTATAACCACTCTGTTGCATACTTTAATTTTTTTTATTTATTTTAATTTCAACTTAAGTTGGTTTATAACAACACTTTAATTATTTTTATTTTTATTTTTTAAGAAAACCACTGCATGCAAATTCTTTATATAATATAAAGTAAATTATATAACCTTACACTTTTAGTTTATTAAAAATAAATTTAAACTATTTATATTTCTTTAAAATAAGATAAATTAACCCTAATAACATTGTATTTTTTAGATTAGCTAATTCATTGATTCTGGACGCTTTCACAAAAACTCAAACTTCTTAAATAATTAAATCATCTATGAATGTCATACCATGTTATGCTTCAAATACTTACAAAACTGTGTAGCTTTTTAAATCCCCACTAAGTACCAGGGAAAAAGGTGCATATATTTTTCTCTTCTCCAATCTCTGCCACCGTCTATGGGCTATGGGCTATAAACTGGTCACTTATGACATATAATATGATTTTGCTACTCATTAAATCAAGAATAGTACGGTTAAATAATCAGTAATAGAAAAACTTTATTGAAAGTGAGATCTTTAATGTTAAAACTATATCCCATCCGTGGTTTTTAATAAAAAATATATTTGTTAACTCTTTAACCCTTATTGAAAGTCAGAAGGTCTGAAATAGGTTGGGTTGGTTTTTGGTGCACCTACACTCACTACCTTTCATGGTCATTGGACGCTGAACACAACTTGTTTTGCCTACGAGCGTGCTTTTGTTAGGCAACACTTTCAATATAGTGTATGCCACAATAGTGCCTTAAGAATTACAACTTTACATACAAATTATACTTAGTTAATCCCAATGGTTGGTTCAGTGCTTTGTTAGGACTTGCATTTTTGTAATGATGATGATTTATGTAATGAGAAATCTATATTTGATCTTTAATACACATGAAAATTTGTTGGATTAATGAGGATCACATGATTTTAGTTCTATCCAATGAACATAAAAATATTTATTGTAAAAAAAATTATACTATTTAAAATATATTGATAATGTTACCTCATCACCTAATTAAATATTGTAACAATATAATAATTAATTTAAAATACACATATTAAATTATTTTTAAAATGTTAATAATTTAAAAACATTGCTCCTTTGAGAACATCCAATAAATTTGAAACAACATGTAATTTCTTGGGATTTGATTCCTATAAGGTGAGAAGAATGCATAGAACATAAAGTACACTATTAAAAGAACAAAACGAAGAAGATAAAATACACTTACAATAACTTACTTTTGAATCAACGAAGTATGATAAAATCAAATACATATTCAACAAAATCTAAAACTAATTATAATATTGGATTTTATGGTGTTTTATATAATGGACCCGAGCTATACGAACGAAATATATATTTATGAAAATATCAAAATGAAAAGATAAATATAAAATTGAAAAAGACTAAAAGAATTTTGAATAATAATATGAAATGATAACATGTTAAAATATAATAAATTAGGTATGTCCTTTCTTGTTTGTGCTTAGTATCTTTAAACTAACACATAAACTAACCATTAAAATATAGTAACATATAATTGAGCATGATAAAAAAAATAAAGAAAACATAATTAAAATTGTTGGAGAATGTTTTCAATTAGATGCTCATATTTCCCTGTTGCCTTGTTTGAAAGACTGAAGTTTTAAAAATCATGAAACAAAATTGTAAGACCATAAATTGTTTAATTCCTCATTTCATACAAATTTAAGGTATTAGATAAATTATAATTGAAATACTCAATATTATAGTCTATATATCAACACTTAAATGATACACAATTTAAGTAGGGTAGAGGTAAGTCTTTTAGTAACCATAAATGTTAAATATTTTAAAACTTTTTATGTTGCTTTTTAATGTTTACTTTTATTTTCTTGAAAACGTAAAGGGAGATGTTGGATCAACATATCAAATGGCACACTTTAAGTAGACAAACATGGATAAAATTTTATCTTGTCTATAATAAATTAATTTATTATTGTTAAAAACCTAAAAAGTAAAGTTGTATAAATATACTATATTATTTTATCAACATTATAAGATTTTTTAGAATTACTAATGAAAAATTACTAATAAATATATATTTGTTAGTAAAATATCATTATTAATAAATTTTTGTTAGTAAACTATTGATAATTATCAACAGATAAATTAATCGTTAAATTATTTGTCAATAAATTGATCGTTAAATTATCCGTCAATAAAATTAATCATCAATTTATCTGTCGCTTAGTAGTATAATATTTGTATTCGTATGTTAACATGTTAAACAAAGTCTAATGCGAGCAACTTGTTGAAACTTTTGTACCTCTGTATCCTTAGGTTGCATCCTAAAGCGAGAATGGTTAGTAAGTTAAAGATGATGTAGAAATAAGAGAAACATATAAACGGATACTCAGTGTTGTAAAATTTGGAAAAACTTATCAAAGAATACTCATAGTGTAAAGCTTCAAAAGAAACTTATGTAATAATACTCATGCTATAGAATATGGAGAAACTTGTAAAAGAATACTTATGTTGTAAGAGCTTGGAGAAGCTTCTAAAGAATACTTGTATTATAAGGTAGGAGTGACCTTAAACAATACTCATGTTTATAGAACTCAACTGATTACTTAAGATATAAACATAGTCTTTGTTAAAGATGAATCAATATAAAATATTTGTGTAATAATTGTTTTTATCCTAGTTAACTAACCTTTAGTTGTGTTTTAAGAGTTTATGAAAATATAGTCTATAAACTATCATTTGTTGCTTTCATCATCTTCCTTGCAAGTAAGTCTCTAAGCTTGATTGCTTTATAAATATCTTATAGCTTATTATATTCTTAAATATTCTTTGAAACACAATTAATCTTGTTCTTGTGTTTCCCATGTTTTACAAATGGACTTATCACCCTTGTCGCAACCGGGGTCATGACGAGAATGACGACTCCTTTTCCTAAATTTAGGTTACGACGGGAATGACGATCCACCATAATCAAAATGTAGACAATGCCACCTAAATAATCTCTTAATGTTTCAGAACATTTATCTTTAGAAGGACTCATATATAAACACTCCCGAAAAAGAAGACAAGTAGCAAGAATCTACATTCCATCTACAAACCCTTATGTGATATTAAAGTGTTGTTAAATATTGTACTATAATATCTTTGTTTGTTTTTCTAAGAAACCTAAAATAAATCTTTACATTTGTCGATTTAAGACATTTTGTTTTATAATAAACTCTTTCATGTAATCTTTAAAGTGTGTTAAATATTAAAAAAAAATACTTGAGAAGTTGCTTTGAGAAATAAGTTAAAAGATACTTATGTAAAGGCTAGAAGTAGGTAAGAACAATACTTGTAATCTTAGTGATTAGTGGAAAGAATTTTAGTCTGATTATTTTACAAACGAAATCATTGTTTGAGAAACATTAATCAAATGAAATTTTTTAAGTTTAACGAAATCATAATTCTACCCCTCCTTTTTGTAATTTTCTTATTTTTAAAAATGATAATGCATATAAACTATATCTTTCATCTACGTATGGAATCAATGCTACTTTTAACATCTATGATGTTTCTCCTTTTTGTAGAGGTCGTTGACCATGGGGATGATTTGTATATGAGGACATATCCTCTTCACGAGAGAGGGTTTAATGGAGCATCATTTGAAAAAGTATATATTAGACCCTTGACAAGGTTCATGGCTAGGAAAATCAAACAAGAGAAGGCATCTAATAAGAAGACTCTCATCTTTTGAAGTATAGATTATTATGAGTCATCTTCACTCTTCTTAGTCTAATAGATAATTCTTTCTAAATTTGTAGCATTTTTTTTAAGCACATGTGGGCTAATAAGGTGTCTAATTGGGTCATGTTAGACAATCAAACCCTTGAAAACCATAATCCACATTCGACCATCTACATAGGAAGATTCTAGAACTCCCACACATCATAGAATAAGTAAAAAAATCAAATTCTAGGTTCTAGCTTCATGGATCATGTCTGTCGGTTCTTGCTTTTGTGCAACTGTAAGCCTTTTCTTTTACCTTCTTTTAAGCCCCACAATTTTTGTATGAAGGATGGAAAAAGGGTTAAACATCTATATCTAAAGCCCATTGCCTCTTGCAAAACTCATCTTTGAATGAACTTGAATTAATTAACATTTTTGCGATCTTGTTGCTCTATAAGCTCAAAATGGAAATAATATTCTCCTTTTCTCCTTCAAGGAACTTTCCTTGAAGAGAGGAGTATAAGCTTATCTTGAGAAACTTGAAGTTTAAGAATTTTCTTGAGCCTTCTACTGCCTGCTTGGAAATGCTTCTGTCACCCTTCACCTTCTTATAAAGGCCTTGTTTTGATAGGTTAGAACATAAGCCAAATATTGTTTGCCTATATAAACATGCTAGATCTAGTTTGTAAATCAAATTGAGAAAACTATTGAAATTGGTGAGAGCTTTTCTCCATTCTTGAGTTCAAGAGCTAAGTCCTCAATCTTATAATCTTGAGTTTTCCAAATTGAAGTGGTGATTGTCATTTGCACTTATTTCTCTCGTAGAATGACATGTTTTTCATTTCTTTCCCTTCCATCTTTTTGAATTCTTTTTCTCCTTTGTTCCAAAGAATCAATCATTCACACTTATATAATTACTTGGTTAAATTCGTGTCCAGTGACAAGATTCTAGGAACTTATTTGTTCCTATACTATATTTTCAAGAATGTTTCTTTGTATTTTAATTTCAATTGAATTGTTCTTGAGTTTTTATACTCATACATGTGAACTAATATTAATACAAAGTTTTCCAATGAGTTTCAAGCAATTTTAGCCATTAAATCATTCCTTCTTGAATCATATGAATTAATACTTCAAGTGTTTCTATTCAATTGGTTAGTCTTGTTCTATTCAAATTATTTTGAGTTTTATCGATTAGTTTGTATCATAAACCCATTTTGTTATGAGTTCTTAAGAGAATATTGAACCTAAGTCATGTTTGATTGATCATACTTGTCATTCTTCATACATTCAGCCTTATCACAAAGTTTGAGATCCTATGATAACACTTGCCTTTTTCATTTGTATTTGTTTTTAAAACATGCATGAAATGGTGAGGATGACAAATATATCTATTGTTAGATCCAAGTTCAACAAAACCCTCCATTTGGTTTTGATTATTTGCTTAAAAAACTAAGTGTAAAACGTAATTTTATTTGTATTAGAGCATATCAGACACAAAGTATCTAACCCAACCTAACAAATGAATGTTGTGTGGCTCAAAAGATGCAAAAGTTGTTTAAAATGTGATTCGTTTGACAAAGACAAGTGTTATGTACATACATGTCTAATAAGCTTTTATTTTAACACACACAAACGAGTATACTTAGTGAAATAAATTTTTTTTTGAACAAACAATAAGTATACCTCGTCTAACAGACACAAGCCTTAAACATTTAATTATACACTTCAAACTCTAATAAAATCTTATTTTATGCTTGCAGGGAATATGCACTTATTCATTCTTTCAAAAAGATCTCTCAATGTCTTAACAACATTAAAATCTCTTGAATGATGTGTTGAAAGTTTCTTCATGCAAACAACTTCTCTAGAAAAGGTGGATATCAATGTTGCAGAGTTAATCGGTTGTTTAAGGCCCTATGCTTTGCTCAAAAGATGGAGAGAAGCCACCTGCCTTGGTTTGTAAAGCTATGCTATGTTCCAAAGGTGTTGCCAAATTAGCCACATGCATTCAATTCTAAGTTAAAAGCATTTAATGTATGTTAAAGCTTCAAAGCATGCACAAATACAAGAAGAAGCAGTAACAGAAGAAGACCTTCACAACAACTATAAAGGATTTGTGATGACTCTTTTCTTCATAAGGTCAATATATAGAATATTTCTATGAAGAAAGAAAGTTTATGAAAGTTTTACAACAAGAACAAGCACAATGTATTACAGTTGGCTCTAAAAGGGGGGGGGGGGGGGTTTCAATGGAGCCTAAACTCAAATCGTTAAATGTGAACAATTAAAAAATGATATAAACAAAGTGTAAATTAGAGAGAGAAGTAGACAAAGATGCATATTGGATCACTCTACAAATAGGACTACGTCTAGTGCGCTTAACCAAACTGCTTAAAATCTTTCACTAGAAACAAGTTTTAACACCTTTCCAAGAACGAGTTTACAAACCTCTCCAGGTATCTCAGTCTTAATCTCCCCTCGAGATCAAGACCTCTCACAATAAGAAAAAAATACTCTCAACAAAGAGAACTATCAAAGGTTACAAGTTATCCTTCACAACTTGAAGAATTTGCAATGGTTTGCTCTAAAAAAGTAGATAAACAATGAAACTCGAATATGAATTCTATCATATTTAAACTAATTGTTTTGCTCGTTGTTCGTTTGTTTTGTTTGTTCTTTGTTCTTCATCTTCAAGGTCTTTATGTAACCATTGTAATGATGATCGTTGAAGCTTCTATAGGTGGAATCCTCTGCACTACAGAATATTTTCTTCTTTAATGAGATTAATGAATTTTTCAATTCATTTGAAAACTTTCCATATGTGTAGTACTTCTAAACGTTTGGATAAGAATTGTTGGTTACATTCTTTACAGGTTTTGTTCTTCTTTTCAATTTCTTTTGTACGAAGAAAGTTGATCGTTCAGTGCTTGTAATTTCTACTCTTTAATTGTTTCATACCTCATGCAGGTTCACCTTTGCCAATCTCTTGATCAATTTCGGAACATCTATGTCATTCTTCCACTGAAAATATTATTTTCAATAATGATAATCAATCAAAATTAATTATGCCTATTGTATGAATTTACATATGAGATAAACAAATTTGATTTATATAAAAACTGTCTACCTCAGAATTTCCAGGGCTAGTTACTTTCAAAAAATTATTTGAAGCAATTTAAATTATATTTCAATAAATTCAAAAAACATGTATATGAAATTATAATTATATGCATAAGCACTAAGTTTAGATATACTTCCTGTTATGATAGATCATCTATCATAAGAAGAAGCTTCGTATGGCTTTTCTTTTTTCGTCTGCCATGATTGTTGAGCAGTTCATTTGATGCTTTTTGACATTACATCTGGCAAATTCGTCTAGTACGGTCTTGTACCTTTGGTTAGTCTTATATACCTTTGCAATGTTGCTTCGTCTATGTGATTATGATCGTCTATCTAGTGTATCATCCAATGCATTAATGATCATCTGATACATTCATTCTTGCATGATTGTCTATCAGACTATGTTGCATGTTGTTTTCTATTAACCATTTACTTTCTACGTGCATGCCAACTTTTTTAGATCCTTTAATATTCTTATAATGTTTACTATAATCAAAATTCATATTATTCATATGAGATCATTTGAAGCAACATATCGTCCAGTGACTTAACAAAATATCTTAAGTTATCCTTAGCCTTTGTTGTGAGGAAGAACATTATTTGTGTTCAAGAGCAACCTAAAAGAGTGAATCAAATACCCTTCTTTTATTGAGAAATCTAATGATTTTTTTAGATCATTTTCTTTGTAAACCTCTCAATTTCAACCAAGACTAGATGTGTTCCAAATAATACTCAAGGTTTTAGTCAGGAATAGTTGTGTTTCAAATAATACTTATTTTAAGCTATGAGTGGTTGTGCTCCAAATAATAATCAGTAGGTTAGCCAAGAATGGCTATGCTCCAAATAATACTCGAGGTGAGTATACGTAGAGTACTTTATACACTTTTTAAATATTGGCAGTGTGTTTAGGTAAAAATAAATTCTTTGAGTGTTTTGTCACTTCTTGTAATAGAAGTCTCAAATGAATTCTCAACAAGCATGTAATACAATGAGTCTTTAACCTTGAGGGACCTTTATATTCAAAAAAGTAAAAAGATAGTGTCATTCAAGAACCGATATAAAATGAAGAAAACTAATGCTTATGCGTCGGAGTAACGTTGGCTGCAAGGCGAAAGCTAAAATGTTGGAAGCTAGTTGAAGTTAGTGTCAACCATTGTAGTGGATGCAAATACTGTCAGCCTGACTGACGCAAAAGTTAACGCTAAATTTGGAACGTATTGCGTCGGCCAAGTCGTCACAAAGGTCGACATAAAGTGATGATTTAGAAAAAAAATTACTAGAAAATCGAAAACAACCTTAACTTGAAAAGCAAAAAATTCCAAGGATTTCAATTGTTCATATATGAACAGATACAAAACTAAATTTCAATGTTCAAGATGTCATTAAGAGTGAATTTTACCTATTTAATATTTTTCGGTATTACCTTCAACAACCACACGGTCTCATATTCCACACTACAACACCACTACTGTGAACAATATACCAAAATGGAATCCTAAAGCACCTAAAGAGAACGAAAGTGTTGACCCTTACAAATAATGAAAATGTTAAATGAAAATCATCTCAAAATAGCAAACCACAGTCACTTACCAGTCGCCTAGCTCATAATGCACCTCACCCGACGGCCAATGGAGACCAACATATCTACTATCGCGACCCACTTGATGTCAGCTCTTATGCAAGCAAAGAAGTAATTTCTAGAGCCAAAGAACGTTTGTGTGAGCTTGGAATGAAAAATAAGGCAAAGTGATGGAAGAATGGAGGTGGGGGGATGAGTGGAGCCGTGGGAGGTTGAGAGAAAGGACAAAGTTGCAAAATAAAATTGGAAAAGTGAATCCCTAATAAATAGACATGTGTGTCAGCTAGGCTGACACTACTGTCTAGTTTAGTTTAGCTTAACCAATGCTATTAAGTTATTTTTATGTTAGCTTGGCCGATGCTACTATTTGAAAAGTTTAGGGTTTAGGATTTAGCTTGCCATTTTATATATATTTGAAAAGTTCTCTCTATGATAGCTTAGCCTATTTTTTTTCATCGCTTTTAGAGTATGTTTAGCTAATACAAAATTTTTTGACTACATTAATGTCTTTTTAGATCAAGTATGTTTATCTCTATTTACATCCGTTGTATAGTTGACATTAATTTTTTTAGTTACTCAACGATTTTATGGTAGTGTTCGCTTTCAATTAATAATATTATTTTTCTTTGTTCTCAGGATAAAATGTTAAAATGTTCTTATTATATAAGAAGATATGTGTGAGTTAATCACTTTTAGTATAACGGTTTTTATTTGCTTCACTTTTTAGTACGGTAAGATCTTAAAAACCAGATATAAAGTCCCTTTCTCTAGGATGCAACACAACAAAGTTTTTAAAGGACCGTATTTGATTCCACAATAGTAGAAAGAAGTGTTATTAGATTCCACACTCTAAAGTAAATTTGCACACTTAACTTCTTTTCCATCTTATATCACATTCTATAAGTACAGTTGTTTATATCTTATATATCACATTCTATAAGTACAATTGTTTATAAAAATAATGTTGCTTAAACTATAACAAGGCCATGTAGAGGAGATAGGAAAGACAAAGCTCAATAAGACTCATTCATTATTAGATGAGACCTATTGAAGTCATGTGTCTCTCTTAGTAATTAGAGACCAAGGGTTTGAATATACTTTTTCTGAGGTTCGTAGTGAGATAAAAATCAACATTTTAAGGATAAAATACTTATAATGTTTATCTAAGATATACTTCAATTTTTACACGTTATTTTTACCTGACATCTTCTTGAATATGGGAGTTTTTAATTTGGATTTGTCATCAAAATGTTGCGAGAATTATTATACCCTTAGTGAAATTCATATTTGACGAAGGTTTTGATAAAAATAAAACAAGGACTATGATCCAGAGCAAGGAATTTTCATGACCATACCTTTATAGGACCAAACAGGATCTTGGAGGTCAAATTAAAGCAATCCATGATATCTCATTAAGCTCATATTCGACTGATTTTCAAGTAAAGTTCAAAACCCTTGCCCTTCAGAAATATTAATTATTCATCTCAAACTTTTCTTTAGTCTTTGACAGAAACTCATTTATGAAGAAATGGTAAAATGCAGTTAGTTTACTTCACTAGCTAGTGCCATTCATCAAACAGAAGCATGATCCACGTTTTCATTTGGTTTCCATAATTAATCTTATCAAAGAAAGTCTAAAATCGATGGCAGCCGAGAGGAAAGGACTCAAAAATCTAAGATGAAGCCTAAACATGGAAAGATTTTAGTGACCTTTTTCTACTTTTCTTTTCATCAAGTTTTTGGGATTTTTATGTTTGACCAATAACTGTTGGATGCAACCAACCCTTATATTTGTCCTTGATGCATTTCACTGCCTTAACCATCGTTGAACTACTTCAATTTTATTTTATTTTACATATATATATATATATATATATATATATATATATATCTTCTTAAGACAAGGAGGCCTTCTCAAGGAACTGCCTCTTAGGCTGAGCAAAGTGGCAGCATGACCTGTGCATGGCTCCTCCTCCGAGCCAACCCCAGAGAGTGCTTCAACACTAAGTGGCCTCAACTGCGACAATCTGCTGTAATGCACAAACTCCTGAGTGCATAACTTGGCCAAACACCACCCCCTTTGTTGCTGAACCTTCTTTTTTGAACCACACTTTTTATTTCTTCTTCTTATCCTTCTCTTTCTCTCCAAATGTACACCACCCCTACACTGTTTCTTTCTTCTCCTTCTCATCATTTTCATTCTTTTCTTTTTCTTTAATTCTCTCTTTTGGTTTTAGTTTAAAGAGGCAGCTTTTTCTTGTCTTTAAACAACAATATGCATGCATACATTTTCCCTTCATCATAGTTAATCATTGTTATCTTAATACAATGTGCATGCATACATTTCGCAACCTTTTGCACATCATATTTTCAGTAGACAGACAAGGCTAGCAGAAACGAAACAGAAAGTTACTGAAGGAAAAAGAAACCAGTGGCATGAAGGATTTATCTTTCATATGAAAAAAAAGTATCATAGAAAAAGATAAAAATATGAAAAAAAAAAAAGCATATTCAATACTAATCGGGCCGTTTCACAGAAGTCTTGCTTTGGATAGTAACTTTGCTAATTAAGTTTTTCTGTCACATATTAATTTCTTTTAAATCTGCTCTGGCTACAATCTATCCAACTCCAACTTAGCATTTTTGTTAATTTTGTCTTTAACTCCTACTTATTTTTACGTTTTTCTTAATGCACAGCTTTAAACCAGTGCAAAGGAGCAATTCAAATAATTCATTGACAGAATCGGTGACAGGGTGAGAAATAGGTATATTCTCAACAGCCAAGGTCTCTCTATCTTTCTTCTTTCAATTTCTGGAACACTTTTTAGACCTCTTGTTCTGATTTTTCTGCTCATTTTGAAATCGAAATAAACATTGCAAGTTCTGAGCACTAGTGTTGTTTACATTGAACCCAAAATGGTATCTTTAGTAAGTTTAATTTTATGTAGGTGCGACTACTGAGAAAGAAAGTTGAATTGGGAGGTGAAGCTTCAAACCAAACCCATTCAGATAAAATATTATACTTATGTATTTATTTATTTATTTCGAAAATATTTCATGTGAGAAAACATTTTTGGAGCATCACGTGTTGGTATGGGATATACCTTATAAATGCAGTTGCTTTCCTTACAAGGTAGAATATATATATATATATATATATATATATAAAAGGTGTAAAATAACAGTTAGCCGTGTATTTAAAACTTTAAGTCACAATTTAACTGTACCAATTCAACTATAGTTTCCAAAGTCTAAGAGAGAATCGATACGAGGTTCTTTAAATATTTATAAAATATATAATCACTACATTAGAAAAATTTTGTACTAATCATATTATTATTATTATTATAATTAATATTATTATTAATAACAATAATATTGTTAATAATATTAATTACAAAGTTAATAATAATTATAATAATATTAAGAATAATGCTAATAACAATATTCATAATACTAATAATATAAAAAATAATAATAACCTTAAGTGTTTTAAATATTTTAATTGTAAAATCAATATAATTTTTGTCACATTTTTTTTGGTTATTCATAATTATAAACTACAGTAAAACATTTTAGTTTAAATTATTTATCTTTTTCTAAGTTTAAATTATATTTTTATTATTTTAGGCTATAATTTTTTAATGTGATTTATTTTTCTTTAAATGGTTACGCTTCAAAATTGTTTAGACTCGAAAAAGGTAGCTTGTAGCAGTTTATAAGCTACATTTGTAAAAGTGTAGCATTTTCAACTTTTAAACCACATTTATTTGTTTGTGGCCAACTTAAGAAGTCCTGGTTTAACTTACCCATATTTTATAACTCATACTTTATAAGTTTAGACCACATTTTTATTATTTAGACTCTACTTTGTTATTGTACTATATTATTTTTTTAAAGATCAAGCCACAAAATTGTGACTTAAACATTCACACTCCAAAAATTGTGGTGTCTTATAGTTCATAAGCTACATTTGTAAAGGTGTGACCTTTTACACCTTTAGACCATACTTTTTGCCTGCAATAAATTTTAGTGTTGCCTAAAATAATAAATGTTGTAATAATCCTTTGGATCTTTTAGTCTTTGTTTGAATTACTAAATGAGTTATGTTTTCACTAAACATACTCAAAACCTAGATGGAACAGACCTCTTAAATCATGACGCAGTACCCTTTCATTTTATTTTCCAAACTAATTCACTCCTAAATCCTTATAATATTGTAAAGTTGCAATACATCACTTAGGACTACAACATTATAGTTAGAATATAAAAGAATAGTTAAGTTTGTCGCTAGAGAATGCAAAATATTTTCCAAAATAAGCGCGACTTGTTTTCTAATACTTGAACCCAATTCAAAATGTTTGGTTCTTGAGTGCTCGTCAATATTATCTGTTAACAAAGTTAGAAGAAAATTTTCTTATTGTTTAGTTAGGCTTTATATGCCTTATTTTGCTTATTATTGATGACAAATGTAGTAAATGTAATATTAAATTACTAATACGTTAGTTTTTATATACAATAACAATTTACTGTCTAAGTTCTTATTTTGTTCACGGTTATAGAACATGGATATTGTTCCTTTCAATCTTAGTTGAGGTATGAATGATATTACAGTGGTAGAACAAATTTGAATGAGTCATTTGTAATAGGAGTTGAAGAGCTTGTTCGAATAGCTTGACAATACAAATATTGTAGACTTGACATAGGGATTAGATGCTCATACACTAAATACGATTGTACAAGGATTTTGAAGAATGAAATCATTAAAATGCATATTTACAACACAAATTCGGACCTAATTGTTAGATTTGGATTGATTACTACGAATAGATATGGGATGTTGATTTTAATATTGATGGTAATTATATGTATGGTTCAAGTACCAGTGTATATACTATTAGAAAAAAATAGTTAATAGTGATAAAAAAATTATTAAAATTGATCACTAATTAAAAATTAGTGAATATTATTTTTATTATAAAACAATATTATTTTTACAACTATTATTCTTATTATCATTTATACTATTTTTATTTATAAATTTTATTATTTTTATTATTCACCACTAATCATTTCAATGAGAATTTGGATTAAGTGCACTAAGGAGAAGTTGATCTCAAAACCTTTAATCATTTCAATAGTCATGTTATGATTATTATTATACTTATTATTACAATTATTATTAATATGATAAATATAAATATTATTATTATTGTTATTATTATTAGTATAATTATTATTATTCTTATTCTTATTATTATTATATTAGTAGTAGTAGTAATAGTATTGTTATTATTATTATTTTTATTATTGCTATTATTACTACTATTATTATTATCACTATTATTATTACTATTATTATTATTATTGTTATTATTATAATAATAACAATAATAATAATAATTATTATTAATAGTAGTAGTATTGTTATTATTAGTATTGTTATTATTATTATTATTAATAGTATTATTATTATTGTTGTTGTTGTTATTGTTATTATTATTATATTTATTATTATTATTATTATTATTATAATATGTGACCGAATCAGTGATCAAATTTGCTACTGAATTCGTGATCGAATTTCTGACCGAATTAGTGGTCGAAATCAATGACCGAATGTGTGAACAAATCAGTGACCGAATATGTGACCGAATATGTGATCGAATCAGTGACCGAATATGTGACCGAATCAGTGACCGAATTTTTCAGTCACTGATAGTAACCAAATTATTTTAGTCACTGGTTTGGTCACTAATAGTGACCGAAAAAATTGGTCACTAATTTCAGTCACTATTCAGCAATTTTCTAGTAGTATTAAAATAGACTAATTTATGTCAATGCAAGAGATGATTAACAATGCTCTTAGCCAACATCAATCCTTTCAAGGACTCGAGTCCCATATCATAGAGGAGCCTCTGAATGAATCAATTTAGGGATTTTATAATTTATTGGTCGAGGCAAATAAGGTATTATTTAAAGGGCGACAAACTCAAAATTGTCAATATGTGTTAGGTTTCTAACTTGCAAGTCAAATTGAAACATTGCTAACTAGTGCTTAGAGTTTATGAAAAAAAATATTGTTAGATGTAAGATCAACAAATACGAGTTTGCCAAAAAGTTATTATGATGCTAAGAGATTAGTATCAAAATTGAGATTGAAGGCTAAGAAGATTGATTATTATGTGAAAGGGTGTATGCTCTTTCATAACAACGATAGTATGAAAAGAGATGCAGCCTTACTTCAATGTAAATTTAGTCGAAAACCAAGGTATCACCCAATCCATCCAGGATCAAGACACGAAAAGCCAATTCTAGTGAAGTTCATGTCCTATTTGCGTCTAGTTCCAAGATTACAAAGAATTTTGCGTCTATGGAAACAATCCCACACATGACTTGGCATGATGAAAACAAAGGGCAAGGCATGTTACAATTAAAAGTTACATGTGAATTTAGTTACAATAATCACATACATTTAAAAGTTACATGTGAATTTAGTTACAATTATCATGTACTTTAAAAGTGACTTTTAATTTGACTTTTTTACTTTGCCTTTTGATGTTTATAACCATCCAATGTTATAATTCTAGATAAAATATTTTTTAGCACTTACAACTATGTCTAAAGCTATAGCTAATAGGCATGACACAACTCACGATTCACTTGTGACTTGGTCTACTTGACCTCTGCCAAAGAACAGTTGATGCAACCTGCAATAATCTCCTTGATGGAGGACCATCAGAGAGATCACATATTGGAGCCAATTACAAGAAGCATGGCCAAAATGATGGAAAAGGAAGAAGACTCTCAAAAACTTTTCTTTTGTGGAAAATGAATTATTAAAATCTTCCTTCTTCAGAGTTTTGTATAAATTGTATAGAGTAGTATAGAATTTATTTGGGCCTTGTATTTTTGGGTCAATGTAGTATAGGGTTTTAAATTTTGGGGCCTTGTATTTGGGTCAAGGTTTGTGGAAACCGTAACCGTAAGAGAGAGAAGGTGGCGCCTACAATTAGTGCTTAGCAAAAAAAAAAAAAAAACTAACTTCGCAAGCTAAGGTTAGGGTTAGGTGGCACACTTGCGTATTCTTCCTATGTCTCCTTGCCACATGTCATGCTACATATGGAGAGGATTCTCTCTACTCCTAGCTTTCCACTTGTCAATTTTTAAGGTTAGGGTTATCATTTAGTTAGGGTTAGGCGTCACAATGCTTTATTAATAGGAAGCTTATGTACATGATTTTTCAACTAATGAATGAATATGATTATGTTGCAAATTTGCATGGTGTTTCTATTTGTTTTCGAGCTCTCAAAAGAGTAGTCTTCTTCAAGACTCTTCTCTTGCTTCCTCCTAGTGTGTTGGCCCAACCTCATACTAGAAATCCTTTCAAATTTCATTTCAAACACTTCAAACCTCTCTTAATTCATGTTCATTCCACTGCACATCTCCATGTAAATTGAAGATCAAATCCAAAGGAAGAACAACAACTCGTGGCCCAAGCTTCTCATGCAAGGAATTGCATCACTCCCCTCAGTAATTGTACTACTAGGAATTGAACTATTCGATTATGACTCAACCCACCTAGTTTATGTCACAAATAATTGTGCAACCTGCAACAATCTCCCTATAAACAATTGTCTCACTAGAAATTGAACTCATAAGCTTGACTTTGATGTAAACTATTGGATCGAGCACTTACCACTAGGCCAAAACTTATAGTTAACAGTCAAGGAACAACATAGTAGCCCAAACACCACGATTTAATTGTGACTTGACCTAACTGCCCTCTATTATAGGACAATTGATACACCCTGCAACACTTTCTACAACTTATAACTTCTCTTCCTCCTTTAAGTCTTCCAACTTCTTTTCATTTTTCACTTGTAAATCTTCTTTGAAAACTTTTTATTATTTTTTTTATTTTTCATGCTTCTTTTATTTATTCCTCCTTATTCAATTACTTCATTTTTAACAAGTTCTTCCTTATTTATATTTATATAAGAAACTAATTTTCTTATAAAAACTCATATTAAGCATTATTATAAATTTCGACATTTCAACTAAACTAAAATTTTAGAATTCATCAATCATCTACCATCCTATGAACCAAATCATATAAATATACACTACGAACATGTTATCTTATAATTGTTGTCTCCTTTAGGAAATATAAAATTTTTAATATTTGTTTTGTTTATAGAAAGATGAAGTTCTTGAAATTGTATTTTAATATTGTTGATGGAAAATTTTGATAATTAATTTTAAAATATTTAATTTATACAAATTTCATTAATAAATAAGATTAAAAGAGAAAAGTCAAAATATTTTAAGAATTCTTTAATTTAACTAACACTATGTCATTATTTTCAATTGGAAAAAGAACATACAACATACTAAAGTCACATACATATTCGAAAGCAAGGATAAAATTCAATTTGATTTATAATATGTATTCAAATGATTAATATTTTACCAAAGCAAAATACAAAAACTGAATTTGAATTCGAATATGCATTTAAACTAACCACTTTTATGTATCACTTATTGGTATTGTTCTGAGAATTTGAAAACCAAACCAGCATGTTCAATATATTTATGAATCAAACGTCATAAAAATACTCGTAACTTAGAAGCAACCAACACCAATCATAGCAAGAAAGAAGTTATAAAGTTTTAGATAGAAGAAAGTGTTATAGAAACTTTTATGCTACCTAGGAACCCACCTCTTCATGTCACTAACAGCCAGTTGATGATGTTTTGTTTGATGTTCTATTAACTACCTTCATGAATACACATGATCCAATAACCTCTTTTATTGTCTCATGTTTGAATTAGGACTTTCAATTAGTAATTATAACATTCTCTTTATATATATATATATATATGAATATATATATTCAAATTCTTTGGGTTTCATTTATTCTCGTCTTACACACATTTTATGTATTCTCACTATTTAAAATTCCAAAATATTACCACATATTGGTATTCTTGAAAAGGTTATGTTTGAACCTTATTAAGATTTGGTTTGCTTCGGAAGTTCAAATAACATATTACTACAATATGTTCTAATATTAATTTTAGCATTAACACATACTTCTAAGCTTATCTTTCATTATTGTAATACGGAGATTGTTAAGACAATTACTAAAGATCGGTCTTCAAAAAAGTAAGTTCTTATATTTTTATTCGTTTTCGTCAAAATCAAATGGATTGTGTTTTTTTCTAACAAACTAAAACAAACTGTTCATAGTAATCATAAGATACGATTAAAACCAAGCAGAGAGTAGACTGTGCTTCAGAAAGAGAACAAGACAGCCCTCGAGTGATCAATGACAGGAGAGAGATATCATAGCAGAACTATATCTTGTCATGTGTGTAAATGGTTTCATTATCTTTTCTGATTTTGTAAGATGATAATCAAAGTCTTGCAGCTCAATGTGGTAATTAAATATATACGAAGAATAAACTGAAATAAAAAGCTTGAGTCTCAACCTCCCCCCACATCATTGTTTTCTAAAAGAAAAACCTTATCCACTGCAAGTGGTTGCAGTAACTCTATTTGTTATTGTTGGTCGGCATTGTATAAAAACACCGACAATTTCGTCCTGTGTGAGAATGATGAATAGAGTTTAGGGTTCAAAAGAAGATCAGAGGCATGCATGGATATGATTTTTCAGTATATTGATTCAACTAATCTCCTGATCAATATACTACTGCAGAAGAAACACTACATATCAATTGAGATAAGAAGATATCATTTATATTATATTCTTTATCTTATCCTCATTATCCTTTGCCTAACTGGCATTACTTGGCTTTTTTATCTTTTTAACAAACTTGGCATTATCGCAATGGACTTTCATATATACTTTTTTAAGCTGCACTTTCATATACTTTTTAGTAACCACAAAGTATTTTCCACTAAAAAAATGCATTTGAAAGTTATTATTTTTTGTTTTCTACTGAGATAACCAATTGTAAGGGCTTCAGCGGATTCACATATTGGCCATCGCAGGTCTCGTATATACCATTGATTCAGATTCAAATTCAAAATCTATAATATAACTACTTTGAGCATCAAAGTGGAAAAACTGATATTTCTCCCGCATACCTTTACGAGTGTGAGATAAAGAGAGATACGTAGTACAGGAAAGAAAAGAACACAAAAACAAAAAAAGTAATAAATGCTGCTTAGAAAATTATTTTTCACCCAACTTGGATCTCCTTAGGACCTCCGAGTTGGATAGTTTATTTCCTTTTAAATCAGCACATGTTCCCAATCTAAAAGTTGTGTGGGTACTATTGAGATATCCGAAATCTTCTTTCAACACAAATGTTATCCAAATAAAAAATAACTAAAAAAATGGTTTATGTAGGTACTATTTGATTCAATTCATATTAATTAAATTCACTCAAAAATTATAGGTAAAAATGATAGAAATTTTCCACATAAATAAGCCATGAACATTAATATAAGAAACTACTTCCAATCAAAAATATTAAGATAATAAATTTATTAGTCTTTTTTTTTTTTTTTTATAAAATTTTTATTTTGTTCAATTTT
>Ga0209489_104996_pt1 | contig 23686 bp, 25 predicted proteins | sample SiratrowhiteBW_FD_187527 | JGI IMG/M metagenome (GOLD analysis project Ga0209489, IMG submission 187527) | Root nodule microbial communities of legume samples collected from California, USA - Siratro white BW (SPAdes) (version 2) | ecosystem: Host-associated > Plants > Roots > Nodule | place...
TATATATATATATATATATATATATATATATATATATATATATCTTTTTCTTTTTTTTCAAGTTGATGTATATAACTGGGTACACACCCACAGTCACTGCCTTATCTTCTTTTCTATTTTCAAAATTCCACTGCTTCAATTCCATACTCAAATTGCACCATGATTTCATAACTACTCATACTCAAGGTAGGCTTTATACACATGTGGCTCAAGGTTCTAATAATATCATAGGCCCAAATTGGCTCACAATTAAAATCATTTCACTCTCACCGGTTAGCTATTTGGCTCTGGCTGTAATTCACACTCAATTAAACAAATTGCCTTCATCATCCTTATTATTACGAAGTCAATTCTAACTAACAAATTAAAGCAACAATCAATCTCAAGCAAATATACACTCACTCACATTTTGTGTATCACTCCCTCATGTAATTGTTTCTCTCTTATCCTGTCACTCCTTAGTCGTCCTAATCTCATGCTGTCTTTTCTAATTTTCTGTCCCTGCTAGCTTAAGCTCAAATTTAAGATTACGCTACTTACATTCATATCAAAATTCCCAATTCCTATTTCCCAAAATATCATTCATCATTACCGCAGTCATTACACATCAACATTCCTAACCCAGTTCCAATTTGTGCCTAATTATCATACAGTCATCCAAAATTATGCATAATTATCAATACAATTATCCAAAAGAAAGTGCAACAGAACACACATCATATACAGTCATCCAGAAGAAATTGTAACCAAACATAAGACAGATACAATCATCCAAGGTTAAACCTACTCCACCAAAACAGAAAAGTTCTTTAACAACCAGCTCCATCACCAACAACTCCTTCAGTCCTCCACCTCAATCATCCTACTCATCCTCATCAGTAGAGATATCATTATTACCAACAGAGTCCTCATCATCTCCTTCCTCTGATTCTGAAGAAATGACATATTGAGTTTTCAGAGGTTGAGGTTCTAAATCATTGGCCGCCTGTGATGGCCCTGCTAGTTCATTCTCAACTTGTCTCTCTTCATTCCCTGCCATGTTGTGTACTTCTGCATTTCTGTTTTCTGCCCCCTATTGAACTAGGTCGGTCCCTAGGCCAATTCATAAAGGATGAGAATTCCTCAGGGTTCATGAATGGTTCTGGATTCTTCTTGTTCTGCAGTCCATAGTACAGATGCATCAATCCCCTACACATAGCACTTTGCTGATCTTCTAAGTGAAATAGGCGCCTCATCACCCTTTTCTCCACAACATCCAAAGTTGGAGATGAGGGTGAAGCAGGTGGGCTCAGGACTCTGTTCCTTTGCCTTGGGTTTTCCTCAGGATTGGTACAATGGTGGTCTATAAATTTCTTATCAATTGAAGAGTGAATCTTCATCTTTGGCTCCACATGTATACCATTCTTTTGACATAGTGTTGTTATTAAAGCCGGAAAACCCAAAGTTCCCAACCGTTTTGCTCCTCTAATCCGTTCTCCATCCACTACTTTTTGCAACTTATCAGAAATAATCCTTGCAACATTTACTGCATAATCATCTTGCATAATCGAGAACAACAAATTTCATCTCGGCACATTAACGTCAGAAACATGCCCAATCGGTATGACATTGACTAACATGAATGTCAGCCACACCTGTGTTAAGGTCCTCATGTCCTTCCTCCTAGTGCGTGTCTGCTTCCGAGATGAAGCAATTTGATAACCCTTGCTTGGAATACACAAAACTGCAGCTACCTTCCTATTGTTGAATCCTTTCTTCCTACTGCAAAGTCTCTGATAATGGCATTTATCCTCCTCGTTAGGGAGTGAATTCCCTAACAGATCATCAATAACTTGGGGGCTGTAAGAAATCCATTTCCCCCTCACCATGGTCTTTCTCTTATGCATGTCCTGCCTCTCAGCCCAGGCATCTGCATAGAACTCCCGAACTATCTCAGCGTCAAATCTCCTCATGCGTTCTGCCAATTTCTCCTTAGCAACCCCATCAAAAAGGCATCGCATTCGCCTGGCTCAGGCTCTACCCTCCTATCAGGAATAAAGCTCTAGTGCTTAATCTCCTCATACCTTCTTATCTTGTTCACATTCAAAAACCTTCTTGTTGTCCTTTGCACATCTACATTGGTGAAATGCTCCTACTCAAGCATGTCCGATGGAATCGCCTCATCAAAGAATGACTCGTCAGCTCTTCTCCTCTTCGATGGTGGCAATCGGTTAGGGGTTGTATGCTTTACTCGTGGCATCCTTCACTAAAGAATAACGTTAGCAACAATATTATCTCAATAATGCACTATGCTCACCCCTCTAACACTCATAAACCATAAAAATCAAAACTTTGTTTCTTGGTGAAACCCTAATCTCCCCGATTCCTTACTCAGTGTAAAATGCGATCGTAACAGTAGCTAAAACACTATCTTCTACTCCTACCTCTATAACAGATGCTTGAGTTCACAAGGGTTCTAACATTGAAGAGGGGAAAACAAAAAACTCACCTTGATTCCTTGAAACCTAACGCAGACAGTAAAAATGCACAGTGTAAGCAGGACAGAGAGAGCTTGCGTCTGAAAATTCATAGTGGGAAGTGACCTTGTGACACAAGGTAGTGTCCTGTTATATTGAATTGTACTAGTCTGCACTAAGTGACAAGTAGCCTAAGCGCTAAACCTAGCTCAAACTATAGGGTTCCCAAATTTAAGAATATTTATATTTTTTTCAAACTGCTCTATATGGTTTAACCTGCTTAACCACAAAAGGTCCTGACCACCTAGATTTCAGCTTACCCAAGAACAACCTCAATCTAGAATTGAACAAAAGAAATGGTTGTCCCGGTTGAAAACTCCTTTTCAAGAGCTTCTTGTCATGATAAGCTTTCACACATTCCTTTTATAGTCACGAGTATTGATATGCATTTAGTCTCATCTCCTTAAGCTCACTCAATTGAATCTTTCTCTTCTCTGTAGAAGCCTTAGAATCAAAATTCAGCCACTTCAGTGCCCAAAAAGCTCTATGTTCCATCTTCACAGGAAGATGACAAACCTTCCCATATATCAGCTGAAATGGAGACAAGGCAGTTGGTGTCTTAAAGGCTGTTCTATACACCTATAATGCCTCGCCTAACTTGATAGACCAATCCTATGTGAGGACGTCACTGTCTTCTCCAGAATTCTCTTTACCTCTCTATTAGAAACTTCTACTTGCCTATTAGTTTCAGGGTGATAAGTTGTAGCTATTCTATGTCTCACCCCATAATGTTCAAAAGCCTTTTTCAATCATGCATTGCAAAATGTGCTCCTCGATCACTGATCACTACTCGTGGTGTTCCAAACCTATAAAAAATATGGTTTTTCAAAAATTTAATCACTATTTTTGCATCTGCTTTCTGAGTAGGAATAACTTCCACCCATCTTGAGACATATTCCACTGCCAACAATATGTATTCATTGGAAAATGAACTTGGCAATGGACCTATGAAGTCAATTCCCCTACAATAAAAAACTTCAATTTCTTGAATGTAATGCAGAGGCATCTCATGTATTTTTGAGATATTTCCTATTCTCTTGCAGTTATCACAATGCTGCACATGCATATGTGCATCCTTAAACAATGTTGGCCAAAAGAAACCTGATTGCTACACTTTGGCAGCTGTCCCCTCCCTATTAAAATTTCCTCCATAGAATGTTCTTTTCTTCCTTGGTGGTCACACACCTTCTCAACAAGTTATCCGCCCCTATCTTGAACAAATAGGAGTCATCCCAAATATATTGGTTTGTATCCCTATGACTTTAAAATTAACCATATTAGCAAACCAGGGCCTTTCCTGCACTACTAGCAACTTTTCATCAGGAAATTCATCCACCACTTCAATCTCCCTTAAAGTAACCTCTTCATTAGCCAATTTGTACAGTTGATCAGCCACATGATTTTCATTTCCTTTCTTAATCTTTAATTTCCAAATCAAATTCCTGAAGTAGTAACATCCATCTAATCAGCCTCGACTTTGACTCTGGCTTGGTCAATAAATATTTGATACCAACATGATCTGTGTACCGCAACCTTAGATCCTATGAGATAAGCACTAAATTTCTCCAAAGCATACACTATTACCAACAATTCTTTCTCAGTAGTAGTGTAGTTACTCTGAATATCATTCAACACCTTACTTGCATAGTGTATCACATAAAACAACTTTTCTTTCCTTTGTCCTAACACTGCTCCCACTGCATAGTCGCTAGCATCACACATGAGTTCAAAACTATGACCTCAATCTGGTGCATTGATAATTGGTGCAATAGTACGCTTTTCCTTTAGACTCTCAAATGCTGCAACACATTCTTGATCAAAGTCAAACAATGTGTCTTTATTCAATAGATTACACAAAGGTTTGACAATCTTTGAAAAATCCTTAATGAACTGTCTATAAAATCCAACATGACATTTGTGGGTGGTGGCAGCTTTTCTATGATTTCCACTTTAGCTTTATCAACTTCAATGCCACGTTCTGATATTTTGTAGCTTAATACAATCCCTTCAGTGACCATAAAATGACACTTTTCAAAATTGAGCACTAGATTAGTCTCCACACATCTTCTCAACACTATATCCAAATTTTCCAAGCATGAATAAAAAGATTATCCAAAAATTGAGAAGTCACCCACGAAAACTTCTATACATTTCTCTATCAAGTCTGAAAAAATGGCTAACATGCATCTCTGAAAGGTAGTCGGTGCGTTACACAATCTAAATGACATTTTTCTGTAAGCAAAAATATCGAATGAACATGTAAAAGCTGTTTTTTCTTGGTCTTGCGGTTCCACTGTAATTTGATTATAGCCTGAATAGCCATCCAAAAAACAGTAGTAAGCCTTCCTGACTAACCTCTCCAACATTTGATCCATAAATGGCAATGGGAAATGGTCCTTCCTTGTTGCTTGATTTAACTTTCTATAATCAACTTGTTTTTCTCATTATGAACAACAATTACTCCACTCTTCTTTTGAACCATCTACACAGGACTCACCCAAGTACTGTTTGAAATAGGATATATCATTTTGGTATCCGACCTCAATCTATTGTGAAAGATGTTCAATTGCGCAATCTCCTCAAAGTCGTGATTAGGACACCTCCTCAACATAGCCTTGAATCTCTCCCATGCTGCACAGAATGCTTCGTTTGTCCCTTGACAAAAATTAGAAATCTCTGACTTTGTTTTAATGTAACGAGACAGAGGGAAAAACTTCTGAAGAAATTTCTCATCCATATCATTCCATCGTGTAAGACTTTGGTTAGGATGGGAATTCAACTGGTCTTTTTTGCCTTCCCTGCTAACGAAAATGGAAATAGTCTCAAATATACAACTTCTTTGTCTCGTTCTTCAAATCCCATTGTAGCAGTCAACTCATATAATGTGGATAAATGAGTATAAGGGTCCTCATGATCCAATCCCGTGAATTGATGACTACTGATGAGAGTCAAATATGTTGCCTTCATCTCTATAGCTCGGGCTGTGTTAGGAATGTCTGGGCCCCTACTACAAAGCGTAATCACCCAGTACTCTTCTTGGTTGTTGATTTTCATGCCCATTATTTTCCTCTACCATAATTGCATCATGACTCTTTTTTGCTTCCCGACTCTTCTACTCACGTTTCCTCCTTTGCCTAATATGTCTCAGTGTCTTGTTGATGTCTAAATCAAAAAGTAGTTGCTCTTGCTTCACCTGATTTCTCAAACGCATCAATCACTACACTAGCAAAAGTTTAACGATCACAAAAGATTAGTAATTCACAATACATTTAATACAGAATTCAATTTCTGATTTTTTACCGCTCCCCAGCAACGGCGTCAAAAACTTGTTACTCCTTCAGCACGTGTACTGAGTACTCAAGTAATATAGAAAATAAGTAAGAGTATCGTATCCACAGGGAACAAAATTTATGATTGAGAATTGAATGTGGATCAAAGTACTATGAATGAAAACATGTAATAAGAATATATTGATTTTGTGAGAATGTAAAAACAAAACAAGTAATGGTTGAATTTACGAAATTTATATTAATAAAGATCTTGGGATTGAATTGTATTAATCTTATTCTCATACACTCTTTATCATAAGGTTGACATCATCTCTCTCAATTACCAATATTTGCAAATAAAAATCATTCAATCTGATTCCTCTAGATTTGAAATTCATAAATTAAAATACCTAGCTTTGTCTTATTGAAAAATAAGATGGCCAATGTTGAAAAATACTTCAGAACAAATTAATAAGCACAAGCAATGTTCAATCAAATTAGTATACTATGCAGCTCTCTCTATATTACAAAAATGAATATCCAAGACAGATTTGTAAGGTGCATATCTTGGAAATCTATTCAACAATTAAGACTATAAATCTAAACTGCAGTATCAATATATCACCAAATTAACAATGTAATTATGCAGCAACAGTCACAGCTTAAGAAGCAAGCAAAACACTGAATTTTGCTAGTAGTTGCACCTAAATCAGTCTAAGAAAACCTCAATAGATTATCAAATTAAAACAGATTCAATAAATCCAAGTTACCAAGACTAACTAATTAAGAAACAAAAAGGCTAATTGTGTTGTAAGATACTGAAACTTATCACGACAGAATAGCTTGTAACCAATTAAAACACAACCAGAATTAGTATTTTAAATCTGTCCAGAATTCAACAGGTTTTTCTTCAGTTTTAACAAGTTGTTCTTGGTAGCAGAATTGAAATTGGCATAAATGCAATACGAAAATTAAAAAGATAAGGGAACAAGAAGATCACACAGTTGTTTTTATACTAGTTCATCCAACCACTTGGGCTACATCCAGTCCCTTACAACCCTTGCAAGGATTTCCACTAATTCAATCAATGTTTATAATCAAATCACACTCAAGACCCCTTCTTGAACCCTACAAGAAGGTCTTCTACCCCCTTGTGCAAACGCAGTACACCACTATAGATATGAATGCAAACAGCACAATATACTAATTCAATTACAAGTTTCCCCCAATTGCAATGCTTAAACACACCTATTAAGCACTACCCAATCAAGAAACTAATTAAGAACACAATACAATCTAAAATTCCACGTATGCAACAGCTAATCACAACAAAAGGCACCAAGGAAGAACACTTATCTTCATAAGAAAGCAGCTGCCACGCTAAGCAATCAAATGCAAACTTTGCTCTTCTTCAAATGTGAGAAATCATGATGAGTTTTGGAAACAATTGTGGTTTGTTCTCACTGTGGGTTTTGTCTCCAAGAAACTTTCTCAAAATCTTTTGAAAATGAGTGAAAACCTAATTGAAATCAAAGAGTAATTTCAAAACGCGCGCTGCTGGGCTTTAAAAACATGTCAACCCAAATCTGTTAAAAATTTAACAGGTTGTTATAATTTCTAAAACGTTTTGAAAATGATATTTTCATTTAAACTTGAGTAAGAGCAATGCAAGCAAATGATAGATTGACACTTACTAATGCATGAGAGACCTAATCCAAGTAAGAACCAACCCAAACCTAGAATCTAAGTTCTTCAAGCAATTTCTTCATCAAATCAACACTTAATAGGCTTCTTCATTAGCTCCAACATGTCCCCAATTACTAGAATAGATTAATCAGCATTAAGCATAGTTGCTATAAACAGTCATTACACTATAATTCATCCTTGAACTTATACATGTAATGTGTTAAACATTTGGTACCAAATTTAAAAAGTGCTTCCCAGTCACAATAAGAATTCTAAAATAGATCAAAGTATGAATAAAACATAAAACAATGATAATTGAAGTTAATGATATCAAGTAATATCAAGAGTGCATTTGAAGTTGATAAATTAAATTCAATCCTGTCGCAACCGGCGGTCACGACGGGAACAGGGATCCAAAAGAGAAAAATTAAAATAATTTGAAAATTAGGAAAAAGGAGTCGTCACCATAGTTTATATAGAAAACTATGGAAAAACCGGAAAAGGATAAGGCTAGTATGTGAAAACCAGATTTTGGGTCCAAGAGTTGGTTACATGTGGGGAAGGTATTAGCACCCTCACAACACCTGTCCTAAGACGGTACCTTTAATTAAATAAATAAAATGAGTGTAATTTTCAAAAAATTTATTTTCCCAAAAAAATGAGACAAAAATGAAGATAAAAACAAACAAAAATATTCTTTTTATTTTTGGAAGGGGCCCGACAAGGTTTGACCTTGCTCCTACGTATCTCCATCAAGAATGGAGAAGTAGGGTTACGTAGTTCTTTGGATAAATTTGTCTGTTGATTGTTTTGAAATTTTGAAATTTTCATATATGTGTTTTTTAGTAATAGAAATATTTTTAAGTTTTGAAACTTTATAATTATTTATTTTCTAAAAATACATATTTTAAAAAAGATATTTATTTTCAAAGTATCTAGAATATACAACTCTAAGTTTATTTCCAAAGTTTTACATTAAATATCGCATGACGCGTGCGACCATTTGATATTTACAAAACCTTAGAATAATAACATTAAATATCGTATGATGCGTGCGACCATTTGATATCTAACATTATTTTTAAAAAAATATAATAATCCCAAAATTTTATTTTATTTCCAAAATTTTTATATTAAATATCATATTACGCGTGCTATCATTTGATATTTAAAGAAAACACGGAATAATATTAAATATAGTATGACGTGTGTGGCCATTTAATATTTAACATTATTAAAAAAATATAATAATCCCAAATTTTTTTTCCAAAGTTTTATATTAAATATCGTATAACGCGTGCGATCATTTGATATTAAAAAAATTTTAGAATAATAATATTAAATATCATATGACGCAAGTGACTATTTGATATTTAACATTATTTAAAAAATATAATAATCCCAAAATTTTATTTCCAAAGTTTTATATTAAAATTTTATTTTTATTAGAAATTAAAAGAAAAAAACATACAAAATATAAGCTTAAACTATAGAGGTACACAAATAAAAATTCTTTTTTAAAAAATATTGAGCTGACTCAAAAAAAGCCCAGAATGATTTTTTATTGAGATAAGATGTGTTATGGTAATGTGTGGGTGCGAATAGGAAGGCCCCAACTCTACAACCCTAGGTCATCATCACCCCAACCCTAAGCCACCACCACCTTACTTCAAACCCATGTTAGGTCTACCAACCCAAAGCAGCAACGGTGATGGCGAAAGAGGAGTGGCGACGGCGGCGGCAGGCAGTGCAGCGGCAGTGCGGGGCAGTGCAGCGACGACACAGGGCGGTGCGACGGCAAAGGAAGAACGATGGTGATGGCGGAGGTTGTTTTGGGACTGTTTTGGAATGGTTTTGGATGCTTTATCCCAACTTGACGAATTTGAGTTTTTGGGAGCACAAAATACATGGACAAAATACAGAGAAGAATGTATGCAAAATGAAAGATGATGTTTTTTTTATTATTTAAGAAATAAGAATTCTTTTAAAAAACATACAAAATGTCATAAAGAGCAAAATGAACCCTTTTTTATTATTTTATCTTTATATGAAAATGAAATGATGAAGAAATAAAAAAACATCACAGGAAGATAAGAACACAGGATTTACAAGTTTCAAACTTCAAGATCCATATGAAAATTTAAACCTTACAAATCATACATGTGAGTGTTCTTAAAAAATGATAGCATCCTTTCCAAATATTTCTTGCTTCTCAGTTTTAAACCGAGTGTGGATAGTAAGACAGGAGAATCAATCTTCTCTTCTTCTCTACTTTCTCTCTCTTTTCTCCTCTTTTTCTTTGTATCTCTTAAAGAGATGAGTAGTTCTTTTTTAACATAAGAGCAGTTACCACTTAAGTGAATCTTCTTTTTTTATTATTTTATTTATTTTTATTCTGAAAGTAGTTCAAAGCGGTTTTTAAAGATTGAATTTTTCTTTTTTTCGTTTATTATTATTATTATTAAAGATGAAGTGTAGATGAACGTGAGATGAAGCAGTTTGAGAACCGTCATATTTTATTTTTATTTTTATTTTTTATTATTGTGGAAACGGAGAACATGGGTGGTTCAGACCAGTTTTAAGATTGACTGATTATCTTTTCTTTTTATTATTATTATTATCTTTATGTTATTTTTTAAGAAGTTAAGATTGAGTGAGAAGTTACAAAGAGTTGAGAATTTTTTTTTTTTAATTTGTATTTTTCCTAATTCTTTTATATTTTTCTTTTCTTAAGGAGAGAGATATTTTGGAATATCTCATTATCTATTATTTCACTCATCTTTTATCTCTTATCAATTTTGAACAATTTTGAATAGTCTTGAGCATAGCATAGCTCACAGAACCAAATCGTTAATTATTTTTTATTATTTATTTAACCGGACGAGATCGGGTATTGACAGTTGTCCCTCTTTACTTGGATTTTACTAAATAATTAGGAAATTAAAAATTTTAGATTATTAAAGTAAAAAATAAGTAAAGACAAAATAATTGATTTCGTCCGAAAGAAAAAATATTTTTTCAAAATTGAGAACTCAAGAAAAAGAAAAATTATGTCATGACCTTGATCTTTTGAGGATAAGAGGGTTATGAATCATTACTGGAGATCTGACTTTGAGTCTTTTCCCGAAAAAAGAAAATTAAATTAAATTAAATGTTGAATAATAAAATGTGGAGATTCAACTTGGAGTCCTTTATCACACACAAACTGTAAAATAAAGTGTGGATACGATTTTGAGTCCTTTCGCACACCAGTAGAAAAGTAAAGAATGGTTGTGACTTTGCTTCTGCAGGGAGACAAAAACCAAATAATGGCCAAGACCTTGCTTTTGCAGGGGATCAAGTGCCAAAAACGAATGTGACCTTACTTCTGCAGGAAATCAACATACCGAAGAATAATTGTCACTTTGCTTCTGTAGGGAGTCAAAAATCAAAGAATGGCCAAGACCTTGCTTCTGCAGAGGATCAAAAGCCAAAAATAAATGTGACCTTGCTTCTGCAGGGGATCAACATATCAAAGAATAATTATGACTTTGCTTCTGCAGGGAGTCAAAAATCAAAGAATGGCCAAGACCTTGTTTCTGCAGAGGATCAAAAGCCAAAAATAAATGTGACCTTACTTCTGCAGGGGATCAACATATCAAAGAATAATTATGACTTTGCTTCTGCAGGGAGTCAAAAATCAAAGAATGGCCAAGACCTTGCTTTTGCAGGGGATCAAGAGCCTAAAACAAATGTGACCTTGTTTTTGTAGGGGATCAACATATCAAAGAATAATTATGACTTTGCTTATGCAGGGAGTCGAAATCCAAAGAATGGACAAGACCTTGCTTCTGCAGGGGATCAAGAGCGAAAAACAAATGTGACCTTGCTTCTGCAGGGAATCAACATATCAAGGAATAATTATGACTTTGCTTCTGTAGAGAGTCAAAAATCAAAGAATGGCCAAGACCTTGCTTCTGTAGGGGATCAAGAGCCAAAAAAAATGTGACCTTGCTTCTGTAGGGTATCAACATATCAAAGAATAATTATGACTTTGCTTATGCAGGGAGTTGAAATCCAAAGAATGGCCAAGACCTTGCTTCTGTAGCGGATCAAGTGCCAAAAATGAATGTGACCTTACTTCTGCAAGGGATCAACATACCAAAGAATAATTGTCACTTTGCTTTTGCAGGGAGTCAAAAATCAAAGAATGGCCAAAACCTTGCTTCTGCAGAGGATCAAAAGCCAAAAACAAATGTGACCTTGCTTCTGTAGGGGATCAACATATCAAAGAATAATTATGACTTTGCTTCTGCATGGAGTCAAAAATCAAAGAATGGCTAAGACCTTGCTTTTGCAGGGGATCAAGAGCCAAAAACAAATGTGACCTTGCTTCTGTAGGGGATCAACATATCAAAGAATAATTATGGCTTTGCTTATACAGGGAGTCGAAATCCAAAGAATGGCCAAGACCTTGCTTCTGCAGAGGATCAAAAGCCAAAAACAAATGTGACCTTGCTTCTGTAGGGGATCAACATATCAAAGAATAATTATGACTTTGCTTCTGCAAGGAGTCAAAAATCAAAGAATGGCCAAGACCTTGCTTTTGCAGGAGATCAAGAGCCAAAAACAAATGTGACCTTGCTTCTGTAGGGGATCAACATATCAAAGAATAATTATGACTTTGCTTATACAGGGAGTCGAAATGCAAAGAATGGCCAAGACCTTGCTTCTGCAGGGGATTAAGAGCGAAAAACAAATGTGACCTTGCTTCTGCAGGGAATCAACATATCAAGGAATAATTATGACTTTGCTTATGTAGAGAGTCAAAAATCAAAGAATGGCCAAGACCTTGCTTTTGTAGGGGATCAAGAGCCAAAAAAAAATGTGACCTTGCTTCTGTAGGGTATCAACATATCAAAGAATAATTATGACTTTGCTTATGCAGGGAGTCGAAATCCAAAGAATGGCCAAGACCTTGCTTCTGTAGGGGATCAAGAGCCAAAAACAAATGTGACCTTGCTTCTGTAGGGATCAACATATCAAAGAATAATTATGACTTTGCTTTTGCAGTGAATTGAAAACCAAAGAATAGCCGAGACCTTGCTTCTGCAGGGGATCATGAAACCACTATCTAAAAGTCCAATCTATGATTTGTTTTTGCTTTAAATGCATGTTTGAATGCATAAGAATTTATGATTTGCTTTTGTTTTTTATTTCACTAGGGAATGAAAGCATGAATGCATTTATGAATGCATGGTAATGCATGAAACTCTTTGAATTTTTATCCATTTGAATGAATTGAATGCAAGACTCTATGTTAATGCATGAAATTTTGACTTGCATGAGATTTTTATTTTATTATTCGAAGATGCTCATATGAATGTATGAGAATTTCCGATTTTGCCTTTTCAAATGCATGGAGATTTTGATTTGCAATTTTGTTCCTCTCTTTAAATCAAATATTTTTTATGCAATCATTGGATTCATTGGGATTCAAATTTGAATTTGAAAAAGGTATTCACAAACCTTAATGCCTGACACAACAATTGTAAATGTGATAGATTCTAACATTTTGATGCATATGTGTCAGAATGGGTGGAAGAACAACAAAAAAAAATATGGGAAGGACATGTTAATGAGTGCAACTTTATTTTGAATCTTTCATACTCTTTGAGAGTTGATCATGAATGCAACATAATTGCCCCAATTTTTTTACAGAAAATTAAGGTTCAAAGGGATAGCCAATGTTGTTGGGTTAGATGAATAAAAATGGATTTAGTGAGAAATTGGGGTGATGCAACTTATGTGGAGAAAGCTGCATTTTTAGGAACATGAGCAGATACTGATTGAACCAAATAGGAGTGCCTCCAGTTTTAAAATATGGATGACAAAAAGTAATTTGGCCCTGGATAGAGAAAAATATGGGAAAGACACAAATAAGAAAGGATTGCCCCAGTGTTGGTGTTTCTATGACACTATTTTGATCTTGTTCAGTTGGCAGATTTGTATCATCCTTTCTGCCAAAAGCATTTCTTTTTTTAAACTTAACTTGTATTGGCGGTCACATTCCTCTGTTGCAAGGCTATTCTTTGTGAAAATCATTGACAATAATTTTTCAATCAATATGGACTTGGCTTGTAACATGGTCAGTGTTTAAAAGGTTTTGAAGAAAATGATATAGAGGCTCAAAAACGTTTGTGGGCTTATTTTTTGAAACAAGAATCATCAACCAAGTGTTGTGAGAAACAATTCATGTTTTTGCCGAGCTCACCTTCTTTTCTTCCTTTTTTTGTGATAGCATCTTTTGTTTGCGAATCATCCTCATTTGAAATTGATGACACACATTTTCCTTTTGAATTTCTTTTCTTTGGTTTTGACTTGGGAGCTTTTGATGCACTCCTTCTTGGATTGATCTCTTTCAAGAAGCTTTTGATAGGTATTCTAAACCTAATTCCATCATGTTGATGATCCTTGTTTAGGGTATTTTTGAAATATATATTTTTTTAGGCTCAAAGAAAGGCACAGTGGAATTTTATTGATAATTTCAGGATGAAGAAACATGGTCATATATCATTTTGAATTCTGATTGCTTGATTTTCAGAGAGATTAACTCCTGCAACAGTTTTCAATTACTCTCAACACTTGTCATTTTTATTTCTCTTTTTATGGTCCTATCTTTTGCTTAGATTATCCTTTGCGGGTTTTCAATCTAACGAACTTTTATTATCTTTCTTTTTTTTGAATGCTTCTGAGGAAAAGAGATTGAAATTAAGATTAACCACATGAAAAAACCAACTGATTGCCCCAATGTGATGCTCATTCTAGATTTTGATGATTGACACTGCAGATTACTGAGACAAATCCTTTCTCTTTTGGGTTGGATGAAGGAAGGCTCAAAGAGGTTTCTGAAACATATGCATGCAAATATGTTATGTCTGAATAAATAAACTTAATTCTTTTTTTTTTTTTTATGTCAAGCCTTAAGATTATGCCAAAACTTTTCCTTCACTTTTATTTTTCATCAATAGATTCAATGATTCCATAAACATGATTTATTGTGTAAATTTTTTTTATCCATCCCACGACATCCTTTAGAACTCGAGAAAATCTTGTAGACAACTTATGGTGTGTACTTCTCTTAACAATAACAAAGTATCAAAGAAAATTTTATTTCATCACAAGATAATGCAGATACGATTCCAATGTTTTTTTTCACAAAGTTCAATATTCTAAAAATATTACATCTCCAGACTATGGAATCAGATTATGCATAAAATCTTTTAACTGTGTCAGAGTTGACCGGTAACGATAACTCTTCTCCATCCATCCTTGTGAGAATTAGCGCTCCTCTAGAAAAAACTTTCTTCACAGTATAGGAACCTTCATATTTTGGCATCCATTTACCGCGATGATCCTTTTTAACAGATATGATCTTTTTAACCACTAGATCTCCTCAAAACTTTTACGGACAAACCTTTTTGTCAAATGTCTTTTTCATTCTTCTTTGATATAACCATCCATGACATACATCGTCTAATTTCTTCTCATCAATGAAAATGAGTTGATCATATATTGCTTGGAACCACCAACCTTCTTCCAACTTGGTCTCCATCAATACTCTGAGAAAAGGTATTTCAACCTCTTTACTTGATGGAATTTTACTTCCCTTATCTCTTGTTCAACTAATCTCCACAATTCTGGAAAGGGTTCACATTTTTCTTCATATTCATCATTTTCATATTATCGTCTGGGTTTGTAACATTTAGATATGAAATATTGGAATGATTATTTTCAAAATATATGTCGTCATATCTGCATTATTCAATATTACAAAAATAAATAGACAAGACAAATTTTGGATGAAAACACAAAATTTTATTGAAACTGGATCATTGTTACTACTAAGAGAAAATATCACACGAGAAAGAAATTGCTCAAAACCAATCAAAGGTTTCTTTTTCTAAAGCATTACATTTCATCCTGTGTGAACACCACAGGTATATCTACAGATTCCCAATTGCCAATTTGTTTATTGGGAAGACAAGGGTGTACAAGATTGATAATTTCATCTCCATGCTCCGGCTCGATTGTCGCCACTTGATCAACATTGGCGCTAGTCGAAGTACCTCCATGGCTTGATAAATGGCCAACTCCTCCACCATGATATTCACACTTCGCATTGGCGTCATAATATCTAGGATAAGGTGGTTATATAATCCTTGTTGGACATATGACCACTAGCGCATTTTTTAGTAGATCAGGTAACAGCTCTGTGTAAGTCATTGGGATAGGAGTAAACTTCACAACCTTCTCTCTTGAATTACTCCTCTGATATAGCCTTGACTCTGCACTTGATTAAAACTATGACATCTAATATTAGGATAAAATGCATTATTAGGTGTAAATGGAGGTTTGTATGTAGTTGGCAGCCAGGAACATTTTTAGCATAATTTGGTACAGCATTTGCAACATAAACAGATGAAGATATGTAGTTGGGCAGATATTGTCGCTGATATCCTCCCCAATAAGGCATGGTGGAAGCTGCTTGAACCTCTCTTTCCTTCTTTTGGTTATTATTATTATTGAACCCGGGTTTCTTAGCATTTGTAGCCACGGACGGGCTTTGTGCTATTTTTTCATTTTTCAATCCATGTTCAATCCTTTCTCCAATAGTGACAATATCAGAGAAATTTGAGGAAATGCTTCCAAGTACATGTTCATAGAAAGGGGTTTGTAACGTTTCTATGAACATGGTGGTCATCTCTTTCTCGTGTAATGGAGGTTCTACTTGAGCAGCTAACTCTCTCCACCTCTGGGCATATTTTTTGAAAGTTTCTGCACTCTTCTTTGTCATATTCTGTAACTGCATTATGTCAGGAGCCATGTCCATATTGTATTTGTACTACTTTAGAAAAGCGTTAACAACATCCTTCCAGGAGCGGATGCGAGCTGGCTCCAAATGCATATACCAATTCAAAGCATTTCCAGTTAAACTTTCTTGAAAAATGTACATCAGTAGCTTTTCATCGTGAGCATGAGCAGCCATCTTTCAGCAAAACAGCATTGGAAAAATTTAAAACAATTCAAACCTAAAAATAAAACGATGATAGAAAACTTGTTTTTTAACACTTAGCAACCTGACTTTTACGATTTTTATTTTTTTATTTTTTTTTCTATTTCGAATTTGGATGCACAAAATAATATTTTTAACATCTTAAAGAAATTATTAAAATCTCAAATAATATATTTACACATTGATAAAAAAAATGTTAAATATTATTTGTGACACTAATAGACCATAATAATTACTCGAAACTAATTTTAAAACATTTCTATTATAGAAATTATAACATAAGATTTTAATTTATTTTTGGTAGTTGCTATTTTACTTCATTTTTAATCTTATATCTATTTTTTTCTTTAATACAAGAATTTTATAATATTTACACTATAATTTATTTTTTTATTTTAGACAAAAAATATATTTTTAATATAAAAACACTTTTTTCTTTTTATAAATTTAAAATCTATTATCACGTAACATATTTCAATGAAAAATCAGAATTTATTATCCGTATATTAGATATACTTAAAGTTGAATTTATATATTACCCATATATTAGTTGTGTCTTGTATAAAGTTTCCATCTTAAGAGATATGCATGATTTTAAGTCAAACTTTCAATTTTATCTTTATTCATATAACTTATTTTATTATTATATTTTTTAAGTTTTATATTTACCTTTTTAGATTCAATTAACTATTTATAATAAAAGAATCTATCAATGATAAAATTTGAGCACACAGGACATATGACTTTCGATTAGTTTATAAATAATAAAAATACATAACAATAATTTTTGGTTTATATTTTTTTTAATAAATTATAACTAAAAAATAATTTTGAGTGTGAATATACTTCACACTTTCATCAAAAGAGGAAAATTAGATACTCCACACGCAACTTCTAAACATTTATCTAATTGTGATAAGTTTAGTACTCTATACCACTAGAGGCATCTCGATTCAAGCATTAACTCTCAAGGTAGAATAAGTTTAAAATGTTAAAAAGTTAATGAATTTTAAATAAGATCATTATTATAAAAATTATCAAATACTTTTTTATTCGAGAAAAATATTATTATAATGGGTATATATATTTTGTATTTGAAGAAAAGTTACAATGAAAATTTAAAAATGAGAGGTATAAAAATATAAATTCATTCCTTCTGTCATAGATTTTCCTAATTATTCATTACGAATTTTTAGTTTTGAAGTTATTATTTTAAAAGTTAATTATTAAATGTAAAATGAATTTTATTAAATTAATTTATTCATATTTTTATTTTATATTAATTATTATTAAAATTAATTATTAGTTTTAAAAAATAAGTCCTGATAAAATAATTATAGTTGAATATAAAAAGATTATATTAAAGCTTTTAAGTTTTCATTTTGACATTAAATATAAATTTAAATTTAAATTAATTTTCTATTATTTTATTTAATGAAAAAAACTGAATTAGTAAAAAATTTAAAAGATAATAAATTATATTTAAAAAATATTAAAAAATTAAACCCTAAACATTAAATCTTAAAAAGTTTAAATAACTAGTTGTCGCTTTCTACACCTAGACATGACAAACTAGGTTTGAATCCATTTAGTTGATAGTTTTAATTTATGTTTTCTTAAATTAAATATTAAAATAAAAAAATTTAAAAATTAATATCTTTTATTATAATAGTTGAAGGATGAAAATAAAAAATAATAGGGTAACTTAAACCATTAACATTTATTAATTAAGTCTAATTATTAATTATAATTGTGACATAAAAAAAAACTATACTCTTCTTTTCATAATTAAATGGATATAATACACTGTGCCAAAGATCACTTACCTAACATGAAAGAATAAGACAAAGAATACAAGGCTTTAAGAGAATAGTTAGTGCTCAGTGCAATTCATGCTTGGCGTTGGGACACTTGGGAGGAATGCACTCAGATACATTTCAGGCATGTGAGACAGTGTTCATGCAAAAGCGCCAAGATACTTTCACAGGACCGAAAGTATGTTTTCCTGCTCCCTTCCACTCAATTCAAATAGTTGCACCTCTTTAATTCCTCACACAAGTTTTGGACCATATTCCTTATACGAGGGCTCCGTGTCGGTTTCCAACTATTGGTTAGTTTCTCCAGTGAATAGGAAAGCGTATGGCATCTCCTATTGCGGAAGCTATTTTCGCAGTACTTTCGGACCACCTTCTTATCTATTATATGGTGTTCACCTTTCCGTCAGTCGTTGGAAACTTCATAGACGTAGACAATATTGGTCTTAGTCAACTCCATCCTATCACTCACTAGTAAAAAAAACACATTTTATGATGGAATATCATTACGGTTAATAGAAATCTTCAATTAAAAACAATGCGGTGACACTTTTAAAATTACGAACAACTATACCAGTACAGTTGCCTACAACAATCGCGATCGTATTAACATTGTAGGAGATACCTTACAGGAGATACCATCGCGATTGGTGTGAAAACCGCGAGGTAAGACACACAAATATTTAAAATTAAAAAACTGCAAGGAGATACCATCACATTTATTTCCAAAACCGTGATAGTAGAAACTAATAATTTTTAAATTATTTTGCAGGAAAGATACCATCGCAGTTGCTTTCACTACCGCGATGGTATGTGGGATACGAGCGTGGTTCCCACAAACAACCACACTCGTATCCCCTATTTTAGGGATGCTAAGAAATCCCTTGTTTACAACCATTGAAACTCAGACGCCCCTTTTGCTTTTCCTTCCAAGTTCTCTTACGAGTTCGGACTCTCTTCTCCGCTGCTCGAATCTTTGACGGGCTCCACGGAGACCAAAACCGAAAGCAACGATGGCAAAGATGACTCTCTTTCTCTTTCTTCTCTCTCTCAAGGTTCTCTTTGTCCCTTATCACATCACGTTCTCACTTTCTTGCGCCATAAAAATTTTCCACTAGCCAAGAAACGGATAGAAAATTTTCTAAGCCACCACAGTTTAGAGACCACCACCGATTCGGCTGCCGCGTTGGATCTGGAGGCGGAGGTGCATCGGCGGAGTTGGATCTAGAGGTAGAGATCGTGTTCGTCGCACTAGATCTGGAGGCGAAGGCGGAAGTCCATCGGTAGAGTTGGATATGGAGGCGGAGGTCGTTGGATCTGAAGGTGGAGGCAGAGGTGCATCAGCGAGTTGGATCTGTTGGGAGCGAAGATGTTGAAGGTGAAGGAGGTGGCGACAGTGCTCTTTTTGCTGTCCCAAATTTGGATAGAGGAGGAATAGAAGGTACGGCCTAGAGAACTTGGGTGAGACGTAACTGGCCGAAAGATGAGATGGTGACGTCGCTGTTTTTTTTTTTTTTAAATTGAATTTACCACCGTGGTTACAATAAAAACCACGGTGGTATATTATATTTTTCATCATAATTATATAACCGCAATAGTATTTTCAACTCTAGAAACACGATTATAAACCTTCTGAAACCATGATTAAATATATTTTTATATATTTTTTCTATTAGTATTGTTTTATAACTACTCTTTCGGTATCTTAATTCTACAAAGATGTCCCAAAACTTAAAATGGGCACAGCTACCTTGATTAGTCACGACTCTGAGAACGTCTTGACCTGCGAAAACTACCGACGGGAAGATCAAGTCGTCTTCATGTAATGCTACATCAATTAACTCTAATACTCCGAGAAAGTTATCTCTGTCATTTCTGCTTGTGGGACCTTTGCAACTCTAAGCATGGCCCGAGAGTATTTTTTTTTTACCGAGTTTGTCAATTCTCTCTATTGACAAAACCTTCAATAATAAGATCGGTCATGATTTGTCTTTCATGTTTTCCGACCAAATTCTATATAATCCGAAATATAATTTTTTATTCTAAATTGAGTAATTCAAAATATAATTTATTTTTATTTCAAACTATATAATCTGAAATATGAAAAGGGCGAAAAGAGATGTGATGAAAAGAGGGGAAAAAAATAAAAAAAAAGTAAAATTTTAGGTGAAGGAAGAAAGTCTGCAAGTGGAATACGAAGCACTCGTAAAAGGTGTGCTGGAAATCATAAAATGGGTGGGAAGCCACTGCAAGAAAAGATCATGGACCCCACTCGAATTGTACCATGCAATTTAGCATTAAATGATATCCTCGTATGCATGCAAAAGCTACGGGAAGGTTATCAAGCCTCGCCAACTCTAACCAATTTTTTGGTGTGCAACATGCTTGCTGTGTGTCGATGTTTGCTTCATTTAGAGTTTAGGGTTTGTACATATGATTTGGTTTTGCTTGCTAGTTATGCATGTATGCAAAAAATGAGATCTTGGTGTGTTATGCATGTATGCAGAATATTGGTTTGTTGCTGTGTTTTAGGTTTCTGGTTTCCATGTTTTCTTCCATTACGTACGCCAATGGCATCCTTATAACAGAAAGATCACTTCGTGATGGGTTTTCTGTTCGTAGTTTTATTATGTGGTACATTTTTTTCGAAATTTTTGAACAAACTACTTATCTGAACTAAACGAATCACTTAGCTAAACTGAGCGAACCACTTAGTGCTTTCACCCCTCAGACAAGTCTGTGTGTTCCAAAATTACACACAGCGAACCACTTATCTGAACTGAACGAACCACTTAGTGCTTTTACCCCTCAGACAAGTTTGTGTGTTCCTAAACTACACACAGCGAACCACTTATCTAAACTGAGCGAACCACTAAGTGCTTTCATCCCTCAGACAAGTTTGTGTGTTCCTAAACTACACACAGCGAACCACTTATTTCAACTGAGCGAACCACTTAGTGCTTTCACCCCTCAGACAAGTCTGTGTGCTCCAAAACTACACACAGTGAACCACTTATGTGAACTGAGCGAACCACTTAGTTCTTTCACCCCTCAGATAAGTCTGTGTGTTCCTCAACTACACACAGTAAACCACTTATGTGAACTGAGTGAACCACTTAGTTCTTTCACCCATCAGACAAGTTTGTGTGCTCCTAAACTACATACACCGAACCACTTATCTGATCTGAGCGAACCACTTAGAGATTTCACCCATCAGACAAGTCTCTGTGTTCAAAATTACACACAACAAACCACTTATCTAAACTGAGCGAACCACTTAGTGCTTTCACCCCTCAGACAAGTCTATGTGTTCCTAAACTACACACAGCGAACCACTTATGTGAACTGAGCGAACCACTTAGTTCTTTCACCACTCAGACAAGTCTGTGAGTTCCAAAACTACACACAGCGAACCACTTATTTCAACTGAGCGAACCACTTAGTGCTTTCACCCCTCAGACAAGTCTGTGTGTTCCTAAACCACACACAGCGAACCATTTATCTGAACTGAACGAAGCACTTAGTGCTTTTACCCCTCAGACAAGTCTGTGTGTTCCTAAACTACACACAGCGAACCACTTATCTAAACTGAGCGAACCACTTAGTGCTTTCACCCCTAAGACAAGTCTGTGTGTTCCAAAACTACACACAGCGAACCACTTATTTCAACTGAGCGAACCACTTAGTGCTTTCACCCCTCAGACAAGTCTGTGTGTTCCAAAACTACACACAATGAACCACTTATTTCAACTGAGCGAACCACTTAGTGCTTTCACCCCTCAGACAAGTCTGTGTGCTCCAAAACTACACACAATGAACCACTTATGTGAACTGAGCGAACCACTTAGTGGTTTCACCCCTCAGAAAAGTCTGTGTGTTCCTAAACTACACACAGCGAACCACTTATGTAAACTAAGCGAACCACTTAGTTCTTTCACCCCTCACACATGTCTGTGTGTTCCAAAATTACACACAGTGAACCACTGATTTCAACTGAGCGAACCACTTAGTGCTTTCACCCCTCAGACAAGTCTCTGTGTTCCTAAACTACACACAGCATACCACTTATCTGAACTAAGCGAACCACTTAGTTCTTTCACCCCTCAGACAAGTCTATGTGTTGCTAAACTACACACAGCGAACCACTTATCTGATCTGAGCGAACCACTTAGTTCTTTCACCCCTCAGACAAGTCTGTGTGTTCCTAAACTACACACAGCGAACCACTTATGTGAACTGAGCGAACCACTTAGTGCTTTCACCCCTCAGACAACTCTGTGTGTTCCTAAGCTACACACAGCGAACCACTTATCTGAACTGAGTAAACCACTTAGTTCTTTCACCCCTCAGACCAGTCTGTGTGTGCCAAAACAACACACAGCGAACCACTTATCTGTACACATGTCCTTGGTCACGTTGGTTAACACAGAAAACCACTTATTTGTACGCAGAGAACCACTTATTTCAACACAGAGACCAATTGTGTCAACATATCCTTAGTCGCGTTGGTTAACACAGCAAACCACTTATTTGTACGCAGAAAACCACTTATTTGAACACAGGAGCAATTGTGTCAACATGTCCTTGGTCGCGTTGGTTAACACAGCAAACCACTTATTTGTACGCAGAGAACCACTTATTTCAACACTGAGAACCAATTGTGTGAACATGTCCTTGGTCGCATTGGTTAACACAGCAAACCACTTATTTGTACGCAGAGAACCACTTATTTGAACATAGGAGCAATTGTGAACATGTCCTTGGTTGCATTGGTTAACACAACAAACCACTTATTTGTACGCAGAGAACCACTTATTTCAACACGGGAGACCCACTCTGATATTGAGCTCCTCTCACTGGCGGGAACGTTGTCTGGCTTTGTCGCTTTGCGAGGGTAGATGAGACATTTTGTATGCCAAAATTTCCCGTTTCAAATGACGGGTGAATGTTGGTAGTCTCATCATTGCACTGCGTTCTGGAAGATATCTCAAAGTTCAGACATCATCAAAGAGCTCGTTTTGGAAACGAATTGGTTTGCTGGTCTGGAACATTTTCGTCGCTTCTTAACCCTTTCGTTTTTGCGTTTGACGGTCCTGTAGTTGGCGGTCGTCTACGGTAAATCGCCGTCGGAAGCTAGAGTTCACTGCCTTAAGGTGTATCGCTCGATCGTCCTGTGTTTAACAATGTACGTTTTAGGGTTTGTCGAAATCAATGATCCGAATGATGTACACAATTTTTTTTGTTATGTTGTGGGTGTGTATATCTGTTCATGTCTTAGTCGCGAAAGTTTGCCGGTGACAGTTAACAACTTAGGTCATAAAAGAAGATAATTTTATTGTGGGTTTA
>Ga0209489_104997_pt1 | contig 23684 bp, 10 predicted proteins | sample SiratrowhiteBW_FD_187527 | JGI IMG/M metagenome (GOLD analysis project Ga0209489, IMG submission 187527) | Root nodule microbial communities of legume samples collected from California, USA - Siratro white BW (SPAdes) (version 2) | ecosystem: Host-associated > Plants > Roots > Nodule | place...
GAAAAAAATGAATAAAGAAAAAATAAATAATAAAAAAAAATAAATAAATAAAATTCGAATTTTTCCATTACAAAACAAAAAAAAAAGACTAAAAAAGAAAAGGTAGTGATTTTAAAAAATAAAATAAAATAAAATAATTAATTAATAATAAAAAAAAAACGAAAATAACAAAAAAAAAACAAAAATATCAAAAAAAAAAAAACAAAATATAAAAAAAAAAATAAATAAATAAATAATTATTAATATTTATATATATATATATATATATATATATATATATATTTAATTATTATTTAAAGGTAGATAAGAATGAATAAAAAAAGATACGGTAAGATAAATAAGAGATACGATCAGATGAAAATGAAGGTCATGATAACTTTTCTAAAAAAATAAAAATAAAAATAAAAAACAAATTTTTACGTATAAATAAGATGGAGTGGAAGGAAAGATACCAAAGAGAGAAAAAGAAAGAAATAAGAAAGAGGAAGAGAAAAAAAAAGAAAGAAAGAAATAACATATTTTTAAATGAAACTTTAGTACATAAAATTATTATATTATTTTTATTTAATTAATATTTTATATCTTGTTTTGTTGCAATTATTATTTTTATTTTTATGATTATTTATTTTAACTAGTTAAATCATAATTCAACACAATGTCATGAATCATTAGATCGGTTTCATTGTAAAATTATTGAAAAATAACTTTTTAAAATATTTTTTAATATAAAAAAATCTTAAATTTCCTAAATAAATATTTTTTTAAATAAATAATTTATGAGATAATATAATAATACTTTATTACATTTAACGTGAAGATTGCTATGATTATTTATTTGGTGAAAACACATAAAAGAATATTGAAAAATTTGTGAAAGAAAAGTATTATTTTTTCTAATTTACTGAAACAGATAAATTTTGAAAGTTATTATTTTATATGGGGATTATGTTTTTTTTTTATAATAAAGAAATTGTGTTTTAAGATATGGTTTTAGCTTTTGTTTTTTCACTTGGATGGAAGGCTTTATTAAAATTGTATTACAAGCATTATTTATTTATTTATTTTCATTGAGGTCGGTAAATACAAATTTCAAGCTTAGAAATACAATTTTATTAAAAAAAACTAGAAAGTGCGACTTTAACATATAATTTGAAATAAAACTTAAATATTATTTTATTGTAGGACTTTTTCATTGCAAATCATACTTATTTTTTTAAAAAACAATATTACCTATTTTAGTAAATTACAGAAAAATTTATTACATCCTTATCATAAATTTTCCAAAAACCTTATGATTGTGGGGGTCTATGCTTTATTATTGGAATTTGCCTCTGAGAATCATAACATGTAGGAGGGGTCTCTTGCAGAAAACTAGCTCATGTTCTTAGCATTTTCCCCTTCTTCTCCACACAAATAAAATGCATTAAATTGGACAGCAAGGGAATGAGAATCACGGAATGCCACCCATGCTGCAAATCCCTATCCAATTTTATATTTTTTAACTAATTTATTTTTTAATAAAGACTTTTGATTTAATAATGATTCAATCATGTGTACTGTGCAATTTTTTAGAACTTCCTCCATTTTTTTTTATATTTATTTGTCTGAAAGCTTCAATTATTTTAATTTAGAATTAAGAATCCACATGTCTCATCCTTTAAAAAAGGGAGAAAATAAAAATAAAATAAAACATCTTCAAATACGTGGTCTCTTCAAAACGACGCGGTTTCCTCTGCCAGATATCCACCTGAAATCTGAGGTTCCTTCTGATTGTTACCCCTTTCTCTCTCTCAGTCTCAAGCTAGAAACTTTTTTCAATTTTGCTTTCTGGGTAGGTTTCAAAATCTGTGTCAGAAAACTCTTTCACCATTTTTTCTTCTTTTCTTTCTTATTGTTCATGTGCTTTCTAATTACGTCATGCAGCTAACTAGCTTTCTTTTTGCCTTCTTTTGGGAATTTTTCAATTTGCTTAATTTTTTTTAGAGGGATTAATTGTTATTTGAAAGTCACAAGCAATGGTGAAGGACACTGCGTACTATGACGCGTTAGGTGTGAATTTTGATGCATCTGCTGCAGATATCAAGAAGGCTTATTATGTCAAGGTAATAAATAATGAAATGAATGTCCTTCACTTTTTCTGATTTGTGCAACCAGAAAATTAGATTCGAGAATGTTCTTGTATTGTTACCTGATCTGATATGGAATGTTCAATTTGATTATACTATGTGTTTGTGTTATGGAATCGACTAGGTGAATATGGCTTCGGTTTTTTTGTTGTTTGAATTTGAATAAACCATCAATTTTGTCTTTGAAGTATCAACCCCTCTTCTAAACGGTCCTTAAACTAATGAAATTATAAAAGTTGTCTCCATAGAGTATTGAATATCCATCAATATTTGATATATTTTACAGAAATTGAGGAACTAGTTTGAAGAATTTTTCAACACATGAGGGACTATGTAGCATGATTTGTAATACTTTAGTGGCTACATATATGCTTTCATTAGTTTAAGGAGAGTTTAGCAGAGAGGGTGATGCTTCATGGACTAAATTGATGGTTTGATTTTAATTTTTTATACATTCTAAGACTTGGTTAATTTGGCATTTTCTATTTTGAATTGTTTGTGAAAGTTGGAGTTGAATAAACCCAAAGGTTGAAGCTGTTTATTGATCTTGTTCTGCCTTCAATAGCTGCTAATTTCAAATGTTCTCATCATCAAACAACACTTAGTTAGTGACACAGAAAAAATATAGGTTGAGTTTTGGGGAGAGAGTGGAAGAAATGATTAAATATCTAGAAAACTACATTCATGCAGGTGTTTTACCCTTTTATATTGTTTTCTTACTGAATCTTAAACTTGACAGTTTCCTCCTTTTTGTCAATTTAATAACTGTTAATCTCTCTCTCTTCCCTTTTCAGGCAAGAATTGTTCACCCTGACAAAAATCCTGGGGATCCCAAGGCTGCAGAAAATTTTCAGGTAAGCACTAAGAAGCTGTGTTTTGTCAGATTCCCAAAACGAAGATATATCTAATAGATGTCATTAACAAAGTTATTTACACCCTTCTTAGTTCTTACTGTTAGACGTTTTACAGTATAACATATAGAAGTATTTATACATTTGAATCTCCCTCTTTGTATATTTACCAGAAACTTGGTGAGGCTTACCAGGTTTTAAGTGACCCCGTGAAGCGTGAAGCATATGATAAAAATGGAAAGGAGGGAGTATCACAGTAAGTTTATATTATCTTCCATGACTGAACAGTAATTAGCTAACAATTGCCAGCATTTAGTTAATGCTCCATCAAATAGTGAAGTGTTGATTTTGCAATTCAAAGATAACTCGTGAAGGTTATTATCAAAAAGCAGTTTCTGGTATAATTGTCTAATCTCTCACTGAATTTTCCTTTTCTTGTTACTATATCCAGTTGTTGTCAGATTTAAACTTGAACCAAACATATGTAACTTTGCCATTGTTGCCAACCTCGTAGGTTATGTTTCTTTTTGTTGCAAGTTAGAAAGCAAGTCTAACCAAACTTAGTGAAACTCATTGAAGATATTTTATTGTATTTGTTCAAAATGCCATATAGTCAAATGTTACTGAGAAAGGTTTTTAAAAAATCTTCTCAATTAATCAAGTTTTGTTTATAGAAAATCTATAATTTGATCAAGTGTACTAGTTCTCTGAGTATTTTCCACTGTGAGGTATCAAATTATTGTGGAGACCTAATATTGTTTTATCTGAGGGATGAAAGAATGAACTTCTCTGTTTTGTATTGCACTAGAATTGCAACTGTTTAAAGAGTACACTATCTCCATCTCACGATTTCAAGACTGAACTGTAGTACCATAAAATCCAGATCGATTCTATACTATCTAAAAAGGAAAGAGAAACAATTCTAGCTAATTTGCTAGAATACTAAGAAGTAAAATAAAGTCCTAAAATTATGATATAACGTAACTCTCAAAATTAGTATTAATCTATCAACCAATTAAGGCTTGTTTATTTATGAGGAATCCGCTAACATCATTATTTTAGATATTTCAAGATGAATCTAATGTAACAGAATGTTTTCATGAATTGAGAAACCTGCAAAATACACTGATATTTTTTTCAGAGATTCCATGATGGACCCTACAGCTGTATTTGGAATGATTTTCGGAAGTGAAGTTTTTGAAGAATATATTGGACAACTTGCACTGGCTTCTCTAGCATCTATAGAGATTGATGAAGGCATACAGGATCCTGAAGTTCAGAGGCAAAAAATTCAAGAAAAGATGAAGGTATTATTTTTATTTAGTGCTTTATGATGGTTGTACTGTTCCCCCGCATATTTTAGTAGCTGAAACTTTTTCCTTGTTGTAACCGTAGGCATGGCAGAAGGAAAGGGAGCTGAAGCTTTCAACAATTCTGAAAGACAGGCTGCAACTATTTGTTCTTGGTCAAGAAGATGAATTCACTGCATGGGCAAAGTCAGAAGCTCGTAACCTTTCTAAAGCTGGTAAATTCCTCTCTTTGTCATATAATTTTAATAATGTATTATAATTACATCCATAAATTATAATGATTTATGGATGTAATAGAACTTTTCAGTTTTATTTCACAGAAAATTGTTTTAGAGGTGCAAATTTTATGTTTTTTTTTTTTTTTATTTTTGAAATATAATTGGCATTATTCAAAGAAATTAAAACACATTCATTCTTGTGTAATTTAGAATCTTTAAGAATGCTTCAACATGCTATAGAAATTACATTATCTTTTAGTGAAAGGAGATGTCCAAATAATGTGTAATTTGTAAGCCTATCATGCTAGCAAATCAGGTCTGTTGTTGTCCTGATTTCTGTTGTTGAATTATTAGGATTCTTACTATGCTACAATGTTATTAAGTTATGCCAAGCTTGTACTAGTTGTTGTGCCACATTTCTTCTTGAGCTTAAGTACAATTTTAGGTGTTTAATGATGAATCTATCCCATGATTGTACCATTGAATGAGTGGTCCTATGCTTGTTGTACAGAAAAGATGTATAACCTAGGCCTTATTTTGCAGAATCTTAAATGGAATGTGAAATCCCACTGAGGCAAGATGCTTATGTACTCTTGGACTACTGAACTCAATCCACTAAAAGCCTTAATTTGTGGACAACATAACCTTGCATGTCATTGGATTAACTTTGAAATTTATTATAAAATTTAGATTGAATCTTAAGTGTTCGAGTGTTACTTTTGGAGTACCTTATTACAGTTTCTCTTTCCAGAGACGATTCCATATTCTCCATGAAATGGAATTTAACTTTTTCCTGCCATACCATCCCTAAAATACAGGAGTAGAAGGGAGTTTAGCCTGTAATAACTCTGCTGAAACATTTTTCTCGTGAGACTTGAAAATTCTGCATGATAGTATCCATTTCTGCATATTGTAGCCCCTCTTGTATTTACTTCAAACACATGAATTTCATCATGTTGTTGTTTCATCTTAGAAGTTTTAATCTGATAGGAACCTTTGGGTCATGTCAAATGATGAAAATGCCAGCATCCTGCACATTAAAAGGATGACAGGGTTGTAAAATTCATGTAGGACCAGATGATATATGATTGATCTCTCCTGGTTCTGTTCTTCCCTTGCAATTTCATAACTCATTTCTGGCATTATTTTTAGCTTTTGGAGAGGCCATGCTACATACAATTGGTTACATCTACACACGAAAAGCTGCAAGAGAACTTGGAAAGGATTTACGGTACATGAATGTTCCCTTTTTGGCTGAGTGGGTTCGAGATAAAGGACACCGTATTAAGTCACAAGTAACAGCAGCCTCAGGTTGTGGACTATTTGTTTTTATATCTGGGTAGGGATAAAAGGCCCTTTTAGTCCCACATCCCTCATTTTTTTAGTTTTAGTTTAGTCTCATAAGTTTAAAAAGTTTTACTTTAGCTCCTTAAATTTCTTTGTTTGATTAAATTGGTCCTTCCATCAATTAATCACACTAAAATATTGACTTTGGCTGATGTGGTAAACTCTTATTTCTTGTGCCATCTGTTATGGTTTTTCAATAGTTTCCAATATGACCAAATTAGTGTGATAGATTGATGTAAGGACTAAATTCAATCTTTTTAAACTTAGAGAACAAAATTAAAAAAATAAGATGGGACCAAAAGGGTTTTTTGGCCTTTGGGAAGTTCTAGTGTATCAGTTGAAAAAGGATATGGGCATTTGGAAGGTTTTAATGTAACTCAACTGTTTCTTTAGGAGCTGTGTCCCTAATTCAAATACAAGAAGAGCTCAAGAAGCTCAACCAAGGAGAAAACAAGGAAGAAAACATAGTCAAAGCTATTGAAGATAAGAAGGATGCCATGGTTAATTCTCTATGGCAGATCAATGTGATTGATATTGAATCAACTCTGTCCCATGTTTGCCAAGCAGTGAGTTGCAGTATATACTTTCTGTAGTTTGAAATTTTAATTGTAACAGTCAAATTCTTAATATTTATTTAGTGGCTATAATTAAACCCTACTGGTACTTTTGTCTACCTAAAACTCTTGAACTTTCTTTGTTATCCCCCTAAACTATTTTAAATCCCCTTCTGCTCATATCCACCAATCAAAACATTATATTTCATCTAAAATTAAAAAGTTCCAATTTTCCCCTTATTTAAAACCTTAAGCTCACATTCTATGAATTCTTCCAAAGTTCATCACATATTCAACTTCTGAACCTTTTAAATCATTTTCTATCTCAAATTCATCTCAAACATCTAATCATCATGAGAGTTTTATGTAAAGAAAAAGTGATAGAAGTATATGATCGTAAAAATTAGAAATTTGATTTACTAAGTTTGAGTAAAAACTTATCGTGGGACAAAAATTACACATCAATAAAGGGTCAAAAATATAGTTAAGCCTAACTTTTACCTTGGAAAACAATGGTGGACCATGAGCTCTCCTAACGTATTTACATACATATTGAACAGAAATGCATGCTATGAAATGTTGAATAAGCATATCATATATATTGAAATGCCAATTAATGACAAATTTTAAGAAAATAGTTGTTATTTTTCTCAGGTTCTTAAAGATCCTAGTGCCTCCAGAGATGTTCTGAAGTCTCGGGCCAAAGCATTGAAAAAGTTAGGAACCATCTTTCAAGTAAGTGCTTGATTTCTGATTTTAGTTCATCAACAACTACTATGACTGCATAGTTGTGTCACATGTTAGCATGGGATTAACAAAGATTTCAATAACCAGCTGTTACACATTTTGTTTGGTCCCTCAAAATATCTGGAAATTTAGTTAGTCCTTTGAAAAATCTAATAAATTTAATGAGTAGCTAAAATGATGGAGAAATTAATGGGATGTCAAATACAGGAAACAAGCGGAATGCTGAAAGGGTAAAGGCATCAGGGGTTATTTGTGATTGCAAGGTACCTTTCAAACTCAAAGGCATCTTTTATTATGTGGTAGTGAATGTTGGGTGGGATTTAAAGGAACGATATGAGCATATAGGAGAATTGAGAATGTTAAGATGAATATATATATATATAGTCATATAAGAAAGTACATAACATGGAATGACTATCTGAGAAAAAGATTGGTGTGGCATTCTTGAGGAATAGATGACAGAAAACCGGTTAAGGTGGTATGAACACGTACAAAGAAGACCATAAGAGGACCTGTTTGAAGAGTAGGTTGCATGACTTATAGTTATATGAACAAATGAGGAGACCAAAAACGAAGTTGGAGGACGAAATAAGGTGAGATTTTCACTTATAAATTATAGAAAAGTCTTATTTTTAGTCGGTCTGGGTTTTTAACACCTCTCTCACACCGTGACTCTTCCAACTCGTATGTGGGACTACATATTTAAAGGTGACTCGATAGCGGGTGGTCTGATAGGTTAAAGAACCTTGTTAGGATAGACCCTAATATACCATCTTAAAAAGTGGACTTTAAGTCTAACTCAACCTTGTAACTCAACCTTGTAAAATCGATTTGTAAGATGACTTTTGCACCCATTTATAAATTATTAAAAAATCTTATCTCTATAGATCTTTCATAATAACTTTCATAATAACTTTAATGTTTAATTATGCCAAATGATGTCATATGATCCACGTAGCCGACCTCACCAGCTTTGTTGCAATGAGAAGCTAAAACCACATCACTTTTGGTAAATGTAGGAACCAAAAGCATAATAAAAATTTTCAAGAAACGAAAACCCAATTTCAAGATATTTTAAGGGACCAAAACATGTTTTACCATTTTGTTTATATGAAATTAAGAATGTTTCATTTTTTGCTCCTCAGGGTGCTAAGGCTCCTTATAGCAGAGAAAACAGCCTACGCAAAGAAAGTGGCAAACCAGTAGATGCTCTTTCCTCATCATAGTCATGTTGTTCAGTTTGTTTGATATGGTTATGCAGCGAGTAGTATTGTACTATTCTTATGGCCTTCTGCTTCTCTGGATTTTGAACATTGTTTGATACAGTGCTGCAATTCTGTTGATAGGCATGGTATGTAATATCACTTGAACTCATGGATTGGACTAGCCTGCCATAATTACACACTTGTATTTAATAATTATCATATAGTTGTAATTGATTTCAGTCTATTCTTATTACCATATATACACACTGGTTCATTTTTTTTGAGTGTTACTTTGAGTTAAATTTTAATCAACTTACTTTTATCTCAAGTTTTGAATTATCAATTTAGTTTACTTGCTCCTTTATGATCTCAATTTTCTATAAAGTTGACCCCACATTTTAACAGTTAAATGTCGTATGTGGAAGTCCTAAACTATTTGCTGTTTTTTATTTTTATTTTTTTTTTCTCAGTATCATATTAATTGTTTTTTTACATTAAAAAAAATAACAAAACTTACGTACACAACTATAGGCAACTTTTTTTAATGATTCTCTAATTAGATTCTTTGGAGTTTCACTTTAATAATGGAATATTTTAATCAGTTTTTTTATTTTTGTTAAATTATGTTTCATAGAGATGAAACTTTAGATTATAGTATTAATAATAGAACAAATAGTATCTATGTTATTGTATTTAAGTTTTGTTTTATTTTTAAATTATATTTTTAAAAATTTTCAATGAAATATTACAATTTTGATTTTAATTTTGTTCTTTAATAAATATTTATTGTTTTAGAATACTCCATAGAACATTTGTAAAAATAAGAAAAGGAGTAAAGATGTTTTCGTAAATTTAGTCCCTAATAAATAAAATTATATTGAAATTGCTATTTCTCTTAACAATTAAGAAAATTTTTAAAATCTTTCAAAGTAAAATGGATAAATAAATTATTATGAAAGTTGAAAATGATGCTAAAATTTATGACATTATAAAAAAAGTACCCAGAATGTTATTATTTTAATTATTATTAAAGGTGATGAAATAGATCGGTTGGGCTCATTAATGAGAAAAGAGAAAAAAAACATCAATTTGTTATTAATAAAATTAACTCAAATTGGAAAATTTAATTAAATTATCTCAAATATATTATAATTCAATCTAAAAATTTACTTGAATATAAATTTTAACTTAGTATTTGAAGAATTGAGTTTATAAAATAAACTAAGAATAACCATTAATATATATTTACATTTCTTACGAATATTAAAAACTTAAAAGTTATATAATGAATTTAAACACTTAGATTTTTTTTAAGAGTTGACCAACTTGTCAATTTGCTGTATTAATAATTATTGAATCATTTTGTAAGATCTAAATCTTCTTATTATTTCTCTTTATCAAAACATTCATTACTTTTTATTTGGATTTTATTTTTTTTTGTATAAAAATAAAAAAAAACAGTAAAATTTTCTATCCCGATAAAATACTTACGAAAATTCTATTTTATTACTTCTTTTATTTACATGGTAATATGTTAATTAATTTAAAAAGTAAGAATATAATTAATACTATCTTAAACTTTAAAAATCAATAAATAAAACATTTATAGTAGAACAAATTTCTATGTGCAGAAGTGATAAAGTTTATAACACAAGGTGGTAAAGTGGATTTGGATCTACCATTCTACAAAATAATTAAAAAAAAAAACATTTAAAAATGCTAAATCAATCAATCATCATGCATATTCTATGGATCCAAAGTGCAAAATACTTGTTTGCGTGCAACTGTTAAAAATGATGAACAACACCACACCACAAGATATGTATAAAAAAAAATAGCCATTTAAAGCAAACAAGTTGAGTCATGATTGATGAATGGTAATGAAAATCACTCCACTACTTGGTTACTAATCCATTGGATAAAATGATTGATACCAATAAAAAGGATAACTCAGAAAGATTCTAAAGGGAAAAAAATTCAAAATTTCAATCGATTAGAGATTATGTAGTAATAAAGAATATAAAATGAGAGAGATAAAGTTTGATCTTGAAGGATTATATTTAGATTTAGGATTTAGATTTAGATTAATTATATAGAACTTTTAAAATGAGTTCAGATCAATATATAGGTGGTATAATTTATAATTCAAGTTAGGTTTTCAAAATAATAACCTAAACAAAAAATAGATCTTTTTTGGTCTCATGTTTATATGGAGTAAATAAATACAGGGTTCGAGTCCTAATTTTATAAATAAATTAGTATAAATATTTTGACCATGGTCTGTATAATGTGTATTAAATAAGACTATCAATTTTATAGTAAAATAAATTTTTATGGATCTTTAATTGTTTTAATTACATGTTATAAATATGGAAAACGAATAACACTGCTTCAAGTAATATTTAGATTGGACTTATAACATCTCAAATTTATAATATAATATTTCTCACTGTAATGTTTAAAATTATATTATTATTACTAATTTAAATATTTTATTATTTTTGAAATTTATAAACAACATCAAATAATTATTTCATTGATACAAAAATTAAAAAAAAAACTTTAAGTTTGATCTCTTTTGTAAAAAACATAATTTTATCTCATCATAATTAAAAACTAAAATTAAATTTACATATCTATAAATATGTGAAGAATAAAAAAAGAGATAGAATGCAGGGAAAAAAATTAAAGAGGTGTTATAAAGGATTACTATGATTAGTAAGGTAAGGATATGAGATATTTATCATTTTATCTAATTATTTGTCTCTAATCTTATCTTACTTAATTATTTATTTATTTATTTTATGATTATCTTTATTTAATAAGATATTTCTTATTCTTCTATGCTATTTTTTTTTTTTTTGAACAGCGATTCTTCTATGCTATTTAATTTATGCTTATATTATTTTATTATAGGTACATGTTAATTTTAATTTAGAATATACAATTTTGGGATGGTAAATACACATAAATTATACATATATATTTTAGAAAGGTAATAATAATTAATTTCAAATTATTTCATAACAATTGTTTACGATGATGATTGTTAGAAAATAATAATAGCTTAAAATTAGAAAATAATAATTAAATCAAAATTTGATAAAATTGTAGTGAGAGTTTTCACTTTGTGAATTCAGATAAATAAAGTAAAATGAAATAATCTTGTAATTTTTAACTATAATGATCAATTTTTTTGTAGATGAATGATCAAATTATTTACATTCATTCACCCAAATATCTTATCAGATTTTTCAATACCAAATGGAATACATACATAATCGCATCTTATACATAAATGTCTCGATCATCTCATCTTAAGAGGATCAATGCTTATCATTTTTTCTATCTCCTACTACTCAATTATTTCTTTAATAAACTTATTCTCCCCAGTATTGTAAATGTGATAGTAATATAAAGAAAAGGAAGATTATAATTAATATATCTATATATATATATATATATATATATATATATATATATATATATATATATATATATATATATATATATATATATATATATATATATATATATATATATATGTGCGTGTGTTTTTTTATTGTACTTTTATCTTACAATTGCAATCTTAACTAATAGATTAATCATATATGAAAAATCATTACAGTACTTTTATATCTTAATTTACTAAAATATAATAAAATTAATAATAATGAGAAATTTTAAAAAGTGTTATAAAAATATGTATTATTATTATGTCATGCATCTTACTGTTGAATATTAAACTTTAAACTATTAAACAATTAGGTGAAAACTAACCTATTAGCTCAAATCTAAATATGACTAGACTAGATAAAAAATTATCATTCATTTTAAAATATAAGCAAATTAGATTTTCATTTTTTTTTAACTTTGGCTGTAAGATCATGCCGAATTGGACATACCATCCATTTTGACATCTCTGAATATATATACATCTCTAAATATAATGATAATGAATTATGTTTTTGGTTAAGTTATTCAAAATTTAAAATCATGATAATGCTATTTTAAATATAGAATAAATGTCATTGGAAAAATAACATCTACATAGTATATAAATTTAATGTATCCGACAAAATTAGTATTATTTTTTATCATAAAAAACTGTCAACGCTATGTTAAAGAAATTAATCATAGGATACTATGAAAAATGATCCTAAAAAAATTAAAAAATAATTGTTTATTATATTTTTAAATAAATAATGTCAATATATATAAAGAAATAAAAATACTTTATTTTACAAACAAGGTTTAAGGATTGATTACGTAAAACCTAATTTTAATTTCAAGAGTAGGTGCTAAAAAGGTATATATTCAGTGATGCCAAAGTGCACTTCTAACTATCTCTAGAACATTATTGAATGAGATCAATGTCGAAATTTAATTTGCTATTAAGAAGATGGTGTAGAATATGATGCACTTAATAATGAGGATTTGATTTATGAGACCAAGCTTTTACTATTGTGAATGGATGATTATAATGATGATGAGTACTCAAATGGCAAAGCAATCCACGTATTATCTTAATTAAACCTAATCAATTAAACAAGCATGCATGCAAAAAGATTATTAGGTCACTTTGCTTAAAAAAAAAATCAGGACAGGTAATAAAGTATGTGAGAGAAGGATAAAGGAACTTTGTTTTCAATAAAGAAAAAATGAATAAAAAAATCAATTATCACGTATTAAGACGATAAAAAAAATATATTATCATCCAGTATTGTGATTGTATATTATTATTTCAAAATTTATATTTCGAATGATTTCTTATCGATCGGTTGGCGCATAAAGTTTAAATTCACTTTATAAATACAAAAAGTTAGGAATTAATTAATATTGATAAGTTCATGTAATTTGTAGGGAGAGAATTGCGTTAATTAAGTCCAATCTTGTATTAGTAATCTAATTACTCTTGTATAAAAGTACTTTTTAAGGGATCGAAACGTGATATTTTTAAAAAAATTATGAACTTACTTATAACTAGAATTATATATTAGTAATCTAATTACTCTTGTATAAAAGCACTTTTTAAGGGATCGACACGTGATATTTTAAAAAAATTTATAAACTTATTTATAACTAAAATTATATATGGGTTTGATAAAAATACAATAGAATAATCTTTTATACTATCCAAGGTGCCAAACTTTTATTTTTATTAAAAATATCATTCTAAACATCATTATATAATTTAATTAATTTTAACTAAATTTAAAATTGAATTGAACACGTCTTTTTAGATAAACTATATCCTTCTAAAAATCTTTCAAGTGGCTTAGAATTGCGAGACTATTGTTCTTGTAAGGGTCCACGTGTTGGGTCCCTAATCTTCACAAGTGGTGAAAACATGTTTCTTTATTGGTGATTTGTATCTCTAATCCTTAACACCATACCACTTATTTCAAGATTGTATTTTTTTCATATATAGAATCATTTGGCTCGAAAAACGACAAACTATATTATAATTTAATTTTAAATTTTGACGCACGACAAGTTTTGATTATTAATTAGGTTAAGTAGATAATCATAACATTGTTAAGCATATAAATGCAAATTCTCATTAAATAAGAAAATTGAGCAAATCAAATTTTTGGACAATTGTATTTTTACCGTATTTAAAAATTTAGTTTGTGAAGTACTCATCTTTAATTCCAGTAAAATGAGAAAAAGATTTTTAGGTATTAAAGAGTCTAATTTCACGTTGAGTAAAAATGAAAAAATAACATAAAAAAAAGAAACTCATAAATTAATGTTTTAAAGTTTTGAATTGAAAATAGTGTCATTTTTTGTGTAAGTCTCACTCATGTCTCATTACTATTTAATTTTATGATGTTTTCTCCTTTGATTTTTTTCAAAGAAAAACTAACATAACTAATTTAAGCACTTATATTTTACAATTTTATCATTAAGATAATGTAATAATGTTCTAAGTTAAGTTGCTATAACTAGTTGGTTTTTATCCCATTTAGGGTTTGTTCTATAATAGACTTAGTTACTGTCCAAGTTTAAGTGATGTGTTGTGGCAATGTGAGTTGACCAATTATGAATATGGAGAAGAATCTTGTGAGAAGATAATGCTTGACCTAATTAGGGGAGCTCATGAACGTCCTAAAACCACTTTAAGAAAAGAGGTAGAAAAAGATAAGGGTTTTAAAAACATAACAGTGCTCATCTTTATTCTCCACCAATGTCCTTTCATTGTTCTTTGGTGCTTTGTCCTTGTCGTTAAGGATAATTGGAAGCACTACAATTTAGAATACTATTTTGTGCTAACCTAATATCACTTTTTTGTGTACACAAACTTTGGATTCATGTTCTTTTAGACCCTTCCGCGCATGCTTTTCTAACTTTCCATTTCAACCCCTTTTGAAAATTTTGCTTATTATAATCAGAATTTCCCTGCACTGGATGAGATCAACTTCTTCATAATGTCCTATACATTATTATTATTATTATTATTATTATTATTATTATTATTATTATTATTATTATTATTATTATAATAATAATAATAATAATAACTACTATGGTGAAGGTTGTGATTAATTTCGATCTTGCCAATCGTATTTACTGCTAATAATATGGTTTTTTCAGACCGTCATCATGGGAGAATTCTAAGACAGAACTAATGAGATTTTGTAAGTGGATAAAGTTATTTGGTTGATAGAGGTTAAATCAATAGGCAAGGTTTATTGTTATCATGTGTATATAGAGAATTTTGGTGTGTCTAGAAAAGTTATATCATAAGCTCTTTACATGTTATAAGATAGGAGTTGAGAGTTAAAAAATAAAATAAATAAATTAGTTGATAAATGTTGAATGATATAAGATGATGTATTTAGTTATTTAATTATAGTAGGATAGAAAATTATAATTACAACTTTTTTAATTTTGATTTTTTATTATTTTATACTTTTAAAATTTGTTATATATATATATATATATAATGCAATTAATCATATAATCATTTTCTAAATTCTAAATTAATTAATTAATATTTCCAATTGAATAAATTAAAATAATTAATAATCCAAACTTAATTGGTAAATATTAATGATTCATATTACGATAATATTATATATTTATATCTTCGAATGATAAAAACAATTAATATTTTAAATGATTCTTTATTTTCATTTCGAACCAGTGGGGGTTAAAAAAATTAATCTAATCCATTAAATTTTGACAACTTGTCAAGCCCACCTTGAAGCTAAAAGTCCCTTTTCACTCCTATTTATATTTTACGTTTATCAACCCATCACGATACAAAGAAAAGGTATTGTCTTAAAATGCATTTTTTTTTTTTTTTTGAAAAAAGCTATATACATGAGTGTGTTGTTTTTAAAATTTGAATTTGTTTTTAAAAACCTATCATTTTAAAAACTAGGACAATAATTTCTAATTTTATATTATAAAGAAATGTTGAAGATTTGATTGCTTAGCTTCGTGATTATCAAGCATGTGCATGATGATAGAGAGAAAAAATCATGTTAAAATAATTTGTTAGTTTTATCATTTTTATTATATATATTTACGTATGTATGTATATGAGGTGATATATTACTGTCTCAGATTATTCTTAAAATATATGTGTAGCAATTATAATTTAATTCCTATATTACGGAATTAAATATACACATATCTTTTTCCTGATTAACATATATACAGATACTATCTTAAAATATAATGTTGTCCAATATTTATGTAATAATGTTAGATTTGGATTTGTATCAGATGAGAAGTGGAGTTGATAAACTCGTATAAAATTAAAAGAAATTCCAAGTAAATTGAGAAACAAATTAAATGAAAATAGTTTAAGTAAGTTAAAAATATTATATGCTATTAAATAAACTTGTATTATTTTGATGTAACCGGTTTATAAGGTAATCCAAGTTTATGGAATGAATTACCAGAAAACATCTTTATCACTCTTATAAATCCATATATAAAGAGAATTCTGTGGGCTTATAAAACATAGTATTTGTAAAATTTGGATTTTCAAGTTCTTATGGTTTATATTTTGAAAAAGAGCTGTTTTTAAGCATAACTAGTAGTTTAAACAATTTTACTAAGTTATGCAATAAGAAATTATTATTATTATCATTAGTACAATTTATAAGATAGTATTTAAAAGTCTCGTTGAATGAATATGATAATAAAAAAAGTTTTATTCAATACCAGTATTAACTTTTACAAGAAAGAAAGGGAAGGATAGCAAAAACATATATTCTTGAATAAAACTTTGGTATGCTAGAAAAATGGATTTGCTGTAAAGCTTTTGGTACAATAAAAAAACCATTTCCAATCATATAAAAAATGAAGTTTCCATGTTGCTTTGAAAATATTTTATGTTCAAAAGGAGGGGCAAAAATATAGACACAAATAAAAGTTTGGTAGGCTAGAAAATTTAATGTTTATAGGGGCATATAATAATTTCCACTAAGGTCTAATTTCAACTATTATCCTAATTAATATATGTCACTCCACTAACTTCTTAGACTTAGTGCCCCAACAAAAGCAAAGTGGTCTACACACACCTTTTCTGTTTCAATATTTATATACAAAAAGAGTGCCAACACTTACTTTCAAAATTAAACTGTCAACTTCAGTTTTCTCTTCAAAAGGCTTCTTCTGTGGGGAATTTATTCTTCCTTGCAATATACATAGGAAACACCATATAACTTCAAACCTACAAAAATATAAACTTGCACAAATGGGTACTCTCATGCTTCTCAAGAAGTTCACCCTTCTCTTTCTCCTAATCTCTGCATCACTTCTATCAACATCTTTTGCAGGTGGGTCTTTTTAGGTCTTGGTTATAGTTTTTGGTATAAAATAATTCAGGTTAAAAGAGAGAAATGCTTACCTTCTCTATACCTAAAGTTCTTCCTAAAATTACTTTATTTTCCATAGTTAAAAGACATTATATCCTTATCACTCATTACATGTTGCCAGAGATTGCATGAATAAAATAAAAGATCATATATGAACACAAAATATATAAGAGTTTTTCTGGTCACAAACTTACAAGTTATTTTGATAATTTTTCTGATGCAGAAGCTAACATGTGTATCTAAACATATCTGAACGTTAATACCATCAATAACAATGATATTGTTAGGTTCAGTTAGCTTTCATAGGTAGAAGAAACTAATATAGAATGTATCACAGTATGGGGTTTTGATTATATATATTAAGACTAAGTGCATGGCATGTGATTAACTTGACACAACTTTATTTGTTGAATTTAGTTTTTCACTATTATATATTATTATGCATAGTGTATTCACATATACACGTTCATATAATATGAAACTATAAAGTCTTAAATTCTTTGATGGCATTACCTTGGTCTGTGTTTAATGCATATGCAGCTAGACGATCCAAGGCTATGAGGAATGCAATTGAAGAGGTATGCATGCATAACCAGTTTTGATCTTTGTTTATTTGGCTTCGTATATACTTTCTTTAAGAGTTTCTTCAGTAGGGTTATTCACATGTATGAATCAGTTTGCAAGAACAAAGTGTTACGTTTCTGATATTCTTCACCTCTCTTCAAAACCATGTGTTAATTTCTGAGAAATATTGAATAGTTGGGAATCTTCTTGAACATCATATCTTAGTTCTTTACCTCTTCTCTCTCTTTGAAACCTTGTGGTTGTACCTACAAAAATGATGCAGAACTCATGAACTACCCATCTATTACCTTCCTATTTGAAAGAGCTCATTGAACAACGTGTTCTTTGTTAATTTTCCTCTTATTTTTCTTCTAATTTATTCATCCCTTTGTTATTTTTCTTATGTGTATTTGTGTATGTGAGTGTATTAGATGACCGAGACATGGAAAACGAGAGTAATTAAACATGCATGTGTAGCTGGAAAGAATAAAAAGAACAAACTAATAATATAATATTTTCTTTCAGAAAATATTAGTAACAGTTTTTGAACACACTCTCTATTACTAGTTGAATTTTATAGAAAATTATCGATTTGATGGTTTCACTACACATTCAATGATTCACTCTTTTGTAACTTTCAAATCAATCAGAAAAGATTTGATAGAAAAAGTGTGTTAACCCTTCTCTATTTTATAAATATCATTTAATAACAAATCATGTATAATATTTGTATGATATGTTTGTTTATTTCTATGCAAGTATTTATCACTTGTTTTATATCTAGAGAACTAGAGTGAATAATAGTTATCTTAAAAGTGTTTTCAATTTTTTAGGAAATACCAAAGGAGGAACTGAATAAGGAAGAAGAAAGCAGCATCCAAGAGAGGATTCTTAGGGCTAATACAAAAGACTATGGACGATATGATCCTTCACCATCTCTTTCAAAGCCTCCTTTCAAGCTCATACCTAATTAACATAACTTTAATCAGTATTATGTGAATCTTGGAAGTTGGTGTATTGGCATAAGTATCATAAATAATGTGATGTTTTCTTAATCATGTAAGATATACAAAAAGAAATACTCTTGAAACCCTAGTAAGTCAGTAGCATAATATGATAGATCTTAGAAGATGTGTGTTTAAAATGGTTCAAGTTTTGTTGTATGAGTCCATATATAAAATACATATATACTTGGTGTTGTCTTACAAAGATATGATGGTAAGTGTATACTTATATGAATAAAAATAATTAATGAGATACTATATAAATTATATATATATATATTATTTGTCTTCCTCCTACTTATTCTTTTCCCTAAATATAAAAGAGAGAAAACTATTAGTTCAAAAAATAACAAATAAAATTTTATTACAAATTATGTTATTTATAAACACTAAATAGAATTTTAATAATTATATATATTAGAAATGATAACCACTGGTGTCAGATCTTACTATTCCATCCTTATTTTCTAGTAAAAGTTCATTTCCATTTTCGTTTCCATACCTAATATAGGTATAAATTTTGTTTTATCCTTATTCTTGTCAATATATATATATATATATATATATATATATATATAAAATTTAATTTTAGAGAAAAGTATATTGATATTCTAATATTTTAATTTGTAGTATAATATATTTGTACAAGTAAAAGGGAAAAAAATATCATGTATTTTCTGGATGAAATTTTAATAAACTACATTGTTACGCATATAGTTTACTTTTTTATGAATAATTAATAAATGAATTAAAATAAAAAAAAATATTTAAAGTGTTTCAATCTTTTTACATATAATAAGTATTAAAAGGTGTATAGTTTAAATAAATCACAATCAAAAGAGAAGCTATCCCAACAAAAAACTCAAACATAAGCCTCATCTTTGAAAATAATTACAATAATAACTTCTTAAGTTGTATGTGTAATTCAAAATGCACACAAGTACTCCAACGCTGTAAAGTTATATTTGTGCAATTCTGGATTTGAGAGTATAATTTGCCTTAAGCTTTGGTATTCATGCTTCTCAAACTTTTTCATATAATTTAATTAAATTGTTATTTTTAACTTATATAAATCAATTTAACTAATGAAAAAAAAATTATTTTTCTTTTTTTTTTTTTATCTTAGAAATATGTATAGAGAAACTCCTCTAACGTACCTAAATAAGTCATCGTTCAACATTTCATCTAAACCTAGTCTCTTCAAGACATTGATTACTTTTTTTAGCAATGAAAACTCAAATGCATTGAAATGTAACAATGCAAATAGTAACCCTATTACAAAAGCTTTGAAACACATGAACCAACAACTCCTTCTCCCACTTGCATATCCAATATGAAGAAAGAAAGCATATAATAAGAAATTATGAGTGTGACACTTTTGGGGTGATATGACATCATAATCAACTACTAACTAATAGCTAGTGAGATGCGATTCATACCAATGATAAGCTTCCATGGAGACAAGTAAGTGTTGATGGAGAAGTCACCCTCATATATATTCATAGCACCCACAACATTCTTTCTATTTTCTTCTTTATCTCTCCTCTTTGATTGGTACGTCTCTTTGATTTTTCTTAAAAAATAATTAACTAGGTCTACCTATTTATATTTAATTTCAAAGACTATAGAGACATGTATTAATTTTAATGATAAATATTAAATTATAAGACCAATATCAAAATTTTAAAATAATATATATATATACATATATATATATATATATATATATATTAGCTTTTAGTTGAGATATATTATAATAATTATTTTGTGGACATGTATAAATTAATAATTTGTTTATATTAACTTAGTTATAAAAAATATTACGTAATGATTATTATTATTATTTTATTGAGTTGTATATAATAGTATTGTTTGAAATATGAATATAGGAGTGATTGAGATAGCTGAGAATAGGTATGGACATCTTCTTTCTGTACCTCCATAGTCTCAATATGCACCTCTATAATATTTTAAATGACACAAATATCCTTGGTCAAACGACATAAATGGGTATTAGAAATGAGTATGAATGAAATTGAAATTGATAATAAAATACATACCGGATTATACAATCTGGTATGCACTAATAGCATATTGAATTGTAGAATACGTATACCAAATGTATATCGGATTGAAAAGAGGGATTCAATTCGATATACAAATCTCCACTATATGTTAATTGTATACCAAATTTTACAATTTGATATGTTAATTGTATATTATATTTTATAATTCGGTATGTTAATTGTATACTGGATTGGCACAATCTGATATACATTTTATATACTGGAATATGTAATTCAGTATACATATTCTAGAAATAGCTTCTAGAATTGTCTATTTCAGAAAAGATTAAAAACACTTCCGAAATAGGCAAATCCAGAAGCTATTTTTGAATTCGGAATTGGCTTATGGATTTTCCCATTCCAAAAGTATTTTTTCATAAAATATTAATTCTAGAATAGGTAATTTCAGAAGCCAATTATGGATCCAGAAATAACTTTTGAAATTGCTAATTCTGAAACTGAATGTGTAAAAAAATTATTATATTATTATATCATTGTCTATTTTGGAACTGAATGTGTAAAAAAATTATTATATTATTTTGAATATGCAAGAAAAAGGCTAGGCTTTTGAGGTGCAAGAAGAAGTAGTATGCGGCAGGTCACCCTATTTATTTGCACTTCTCCTCCTCTATCTTTCAATCATTCTTTCTTTTTTTATTTTTTTATAGGTACAAGTTAGACTGCTTCTTCCTACACCTCCAAGCCTTCTTGAGGCACCCCAAAAATTTAAAAATTCCAAAATTATCTTTTGTGCAATGACTGATTTAGTCTTGAGGTTTTTGAAGTAACAGAACAGTGGAATGGAGGTGGAGGGGCTGTGCAAAAACGTGAAGGGTGGAGGTGACGGTGAGGTGCAGTGTGTGATTGGTGGCGTTTTGCGGCGGTGGGCGTTGTTGGTGGCGGTGGACGACTGCAAGTGCGACAGCGCGGCGGAGTAGTAGTGGCGCAGCGTTGTACGAGGTAAGTTGGGGTGGGATTGGATTGAGTTACGGAACAGGGTGTTCCGAAATGTATTTTTTGGGGTGTGACATTGTTGCGAAACAAGGTGTTCCATAACTCATTATGGTATTGATTGTGCTGTTCTGCAATACAGTTTTTGAGTTATGGAACAGGATGTTCTTCAACACAGTTTTTGAGTTATGGAATCACCTGTTCTGCAACACAGTTTATGAGTTATGGAACCACCTGTTCCGCAACACATTTTTTGAATTTTTGAATTTAATAATGCCGATTATTGTTGCAGTTAACCATGGAAGAACATCTTGTGACAAAAATGAGTGATGAAATGGATAAAATTTCAAGTATGGAAGGATTAGAATTGGTTAACTATGATGGTTGTGATTTGACTAATCATTTCACGATTGATGAGGTAATTTTATTTGATGGTGTTATTTGTGTATGAATATTTTAAATCTAAATCTACTATTTTTTATGTAGGTATTTCCAACACGAGATGATTTATTAGAATGGGTTCGTAGAGTTGCGTTTGATTTTGGGTTTGTGATACTTAGACCAGATAAAGCAAACAGATAATCCGGAAGAAAAACATTTGTTTTGTTAGGTTGTGAGTAGACATCAGTGTTACTGGTTCAAGGAAGTGTGATTGTCTTTCGAAATTAAGAGGCAAACCAATTTCTCCTGGAGATGGTTGGATGTTGAAGGTCATATGCGTTCCCCAACTCATTTTGTAGGTCACTCCCAAATCGTAAACTCCTAAAAAACTCTACAAATACTCTACAAATCCAAAAATTCATCATACATACCTCAAATAATCCTCAAATATATTGTTTATGAAGATTTATGGAATAAAAATGACCACAAAAATAGAACCACCAAATGAGACTTGAGCTTGAAAGTCCAGTTCTACCCAAAAATGGAGGTGGAGAAGGAGAGATGTGGGTTTTAGAGGTGAAGGGGATATTAGTCTTCACAGTAAAAAATTAAGAATAAAAATGCAAAACTCAATTCTCAAACACTATATTGGCTGGGCACTAATATAGGACGCAGGTAACATTATTTTTTTTTTATCGTGCTAAGTGAAAAACAGAACAAAACATTTCTATGAATGATGAACAGTGCAACCGGAAAATTCAACCAGTATAAATCACACTTCCAACCCAAACAATCTTCAAATCATGATTTAAGTCAACGAAAATTGCATCGATTCTACATACTTATTGAAGCGCAGGCTCTGAATAAGCGTTCTTTAACTTTCGCAATTTTCCGACGACACTCTCTTCTTCTTTGGCGAACCTTCTTCTTACACAAAACACAATGATTCGTCTGACCATGCTTTTTTAAAAATTTCAAATCCAGCTCTTATATTTCGCCGATTTGTCCAGTTGCCAACCGGAAGTTCAACCGAAACGACTTCAATGCATGTTTCTTCCATTCAAAACGGTGGGGTATAAACGTTTTGAGCACCTTCATTCACCGGTTACCCGTTGCTGTAACTTCTCCTATGCAATGGCAAGGAAAAATGAAGAAGAATGTGAATAATAGTTTAAGCCAATAGGAGTGTGTCACGTGGCCACTATTTTTAACTTTTTCTTTTCTTTTTCTATTTTTTCGTTTTTTTATCTTTTTCTTTTACGTATTTCTTCTTCTTCTTCTGTTTTCTATTTCTTTTTATTTTATTTTATTTTCCTATTTTCTTATTTATTTTTTTATTTTTTCTATATTTTATTATTTATTTTTAGTATCTTTTTTCTTTTCTTTTTTTTTTATTATTTTTTTTTTCTCTCTTTTTTTAATTCTTCTTCTTTTTTTATTATTTTTTTCGTTTTCTTTTTTTTATTTTTTATTTATTTAATTTTCATTTTCTTCTTTTATTTATTTTCTTATTATTATTTTTT
>Ga0209489_104998_pt1 | contig 23684 bp, 16 predicted proteins | sample SiratrowhiteBW_FD_187527 | JGI IMG/M metagenome (GOLD analysis project Ga0209489, IMG submission 187527) | Root nodule microbial communities of legume samples collected from California, USA - Siratro white BW (SPAdes) (version 2) | ecosystem: Host-associated > Plants > Roots > Nodule | place...
TTTATATATATATATATATATATATATATATATATATATATATATATATATATATATATATTAATGTTCCTAATAGACATTCGATTGCTTATTGACTTGGCTTGAGGTCAATAATTTTCTGTCATTTTTCATGTGAATGTGTTCCATAGGTTCTGGATCACTTGGTGATTCAAAAATTAAATGCAGAGGGTAGACTGGAGAAGAAAGAAGCCAAAAAAGGAGGAAGTTATTTTGACAAAGTAAGGACGTTTGTAAAGTGTATACTCATTAGTTTACTTTCATCACATTATATCATGTCTTTGTAGACACTAAAACACCAATCTACTGAGGTGATGTCTTCTATATTTTGTATTTTGTGGACTGCATTGAATCGATTTAGGTTCTGCAGAATTCAATTTTTGTTCTTTAAATACACAATTACTGTACCAATAATTTGCTTCTGAAATGACAGAATGAGCTGTCTGCAATCTTGCGATTTGGAGCCGAGGAGCTTTTTAAGGAAGAAAGAAATGATGAAGAAAGCAAGAAACGACTCTTAAGTATGGATATAGATGAAATTCTTGAAAGAGCAGAGAAGGTTGAAGAGAAGGAAGCTGATGGGGAACAGGGAAATGAGTTATTAAGTGCCTTTAAGGTAAGATTGTGCAGCTTACCGTGAATTTTGTTGTTTCTGTTTTTAATCTTTTTTTGGTAATGTTATTTTTATTTGTGTGATTGGGAAGGATATAGTTTTGGATTTGATGAGGAAATGCTAAGTATTTTCTCTTTACCTTTCAAACTCTAGGTTGCGAATTTTTGCAACGATGAAGATGATGGGAGTTTCTGGAGCCGATGGATAAAGCCTGATTCTGTGTTCCAAGCAGAGGTTTGAACCTGTACTTTTATGTATACATTCTTAAATAATTTTCTATAATGTTGTTGGGTTTCCAAGAATTATGTTTATGTAATGTCTGTTTTAATTGGTGCTTTACCTGCCTTATCTTTGTTCTTTTAGGAAGCTCTTGCTCCTCGTTCTGCTAGAAATATTAAAAGCTATGCAGAAGTTGATCCATCCGAAAGAACTAATAAAAGAAAAAAGAAGGAACCTGAACCACCTGAACGAGTTCAGAAACGCCGGAAAGCAGAGTATTCTGCCCCTGCAGTACCAATGATAGAAGGAGCATGTGTTCAAGTGAGAAATTGGTCATATGGGAATTTATCTAAAAGAGACGCACTTCGTTTTTCTCGTTCAGTAAGATTCTATTACTTCTGACGATTTTCAATGTTATCTTCCTATAAGGGAAACTTTCTAAGCATTCCTTCATATTGTACTTAGCCTATTGGATAGGCTAAATTTTTCGCTTATAAATGTACTGATGAAGCTATGAGCTTGAGGTGACACCGAATTTATAACTGATTCTAAAGTTTGTTTTCTTACCACTTACAATTTAATCTCAAATTATAATTTGTTTCCACATGACTCAAGAAGTTAATATTTTGCATTCTTCGACTATTGTATAAAAACTAATATGGACATTTGTGTGGACATCATAGTCTCGGGCTAATCTTGACTATGAACTAAAGCTGGCTCAAAATGGATATCATGCGGCGTGGAAAGTGTTTGCTTTATGGAATTTTGCTTTTTTTGTTTCAGAAATGACATGCTTTTATGGTTTTTATTTTCTGTTGACCTACTCCTTCCTTGCCAGCATCTAAGATTTCTTCCTTGCTTCTTTTGATGGATTTAGTTAATTTTTGTACTTCACTGTGGGTCAGGTCATAGTAAATGTGTGTGTTGACGTAGCATTTACATCTCTTTCGAGTTCATGATAACTTTTTATTTATTTATTTGTTCTTTGGGCTTTTCTAGCATTATTGCTTGTCAGTTTGTGTCTTCTGTTTGTGCAATGTGTGTCTTGTATATGCTTCATTTTGTTATTTTATTTGGTAGTAAATAATTTTCTTTACCAGGTTATGAAATATGGCAATGAGAGCCAAATTGACTCAATTGTTGCCGAGGTGGGCGGTGGTGTTGGTGCAGCTCCAACTGGAGCACAGATTGAACTTTTCAATTCTCTTATTGATGGCTGTACAGAGGCAGTGGAACTTGGAAATTTAGATGGGAAGGTTGGTATAACATTAAGTTCCGTAGAATATGGCTTGCAATGGTTATTAGTATTCTTATTTCCTTAGAAGCTTTTAACATGAAATATTGCATCCAGGGGCCTCTGCTGGATTTTTTTGGTGTCCCTGTGAAGGCAAGTGATCTACTTACCCGTGTCCAACAACTTCAACTTCTGGCAAAGCGCATTGATCGATATGAAGATCCTATTGCACAATTTCGTGTTCTGTCATATCTCAAACCATCAAACTGGTCCAAAGGTTGTGGATGGAATCAAAGTAGGTTTATCCTCTTATGTAGTTTGTGTTATATATTCCTTTTACTTAATTTCTGCTTTGCTAATTCTATTTTACTTGTTTACAGTTGATGATGCTAGATTGCTTCTTGGAATATATTTCCATGGGTTTGGTAATTGGGAAAAGATAAGATTGGATGAAAGACTTGGCCTCACGAAAAAAATTGCACCTGTAGAACTTCAACACCATGAAACTTTCTTACCGCGAGCTCCAAATTTAAAAGACCGTGCCAATGCCCTTTTGGAGCAAGTATGCAATTACTTAAATTCTAATTTCATTATGCCCTTTTGTTCTGTATTTACAATTTACAAGTTCTACTAAGGGATCTTTAATAGTTTTTTTTTCCCTTTGTTTTTTATAATGTATTTGTATGCTAGCTATTCTTCTACACTTTAGTAATTACCCTTCATGACTTTGTTTGGTATTTAATGTTACACACTTATTATATTCCCAATTACCAAGGTAAGAGAATAAGAGTTGGAGAAGTTAAAATAGTAGTTGGGTGGTCATAATGTGAACTGAGGGTAACATACATGCTATTAGTCTGTAGCATAACAAGATATTGAGTTGTTAGAAAGTTATGAGAGAAGGTAAAGTGAATGAACAAGTGTGTAATCCCAGACTGATGTAAATAGTCGATTTATGACTTTGTTGGTTTTATTTGTTTAAGTTGTGTAAATTCCTATCTGACTTTGAATTCCACATTTATGGTTGTCCTTCACTGCTCTGATTTTTGTTTGACTTACATTCACGGTGTCCATATTTTTGTGGCATGTTCCAAGATGTATGTTGGCATTTCTCTTAACATCGATTTTGTGTATTCCTGGATTAAGGATTATTTGAATTTTGAAGTAATGCCCTAATCCTTTTCATGCGCATGCTAAAATCCTCCCTACAGCAATTTGATATCTGCTTCGTACTAAACATTTTTTTAATTCTGGGACCCTTCATTTGTTGAATCTATGTACACTATTTGTCACTTACAATGGTTACTTGATTTTTATTGTATAGGAACTAGCGGTTCTCGGTTTGAAAAATGCCAATAGCAAAGTTGGACGGAAGCCTTCAAAGAAAGAGAGAGATAATAGCATCTCATTGGTACGTGGGCAGGAGAAAAAGAAAAAATCAGGATCTGTTAATGTCCAAATAAGAAAAGATAGATTTCAAAAACCCCAGAAGGTTGAATCTATAGTAAAGGAAGAGGGTGAAATGTCTGACAACGACGAAGTATATGAGCAGTTCAAGGAGGTAAAATGGATGGAATGGTGTCAAGATGTAATGGTTGAAGAAATGAAAACTTTGAAACGTCTTCACAGGTTGCAGCAAACTAGTGCCAATCTTCCGAAGGAAAAGGTAGGTCTTTTGGCTTCTTTCCTTGTAATTTGTCTTTTCTCTTTCATGGTTGCACTGTTTATATTCCCCTCTGCTGCAGGTGCTTTCAAAAATACGCAACTATTTGCAACTTCTTGGGCGAAGGATAGATCAAATTGTGTTGGAACATGAAGAGGAACCCTATAAGCAAGATAGTAAGTTTTCATTCCACTTGGAAAGGTTTCTGCTTTGTGTATGTGTATGCAATTCTTTTGTTTTTGATATAGGGCTCTCATTTTCCCAAGAGGATATGTCAACATTTTTATTTTGGTTAATCACTTTTAGGATTCTCTAGTCTCCACTTCATATTGATTTATTTTGTTTGCTTATTTACAGGAATGACAGTGCGACTGTGGAAATATGTCTCCACTTTTTCCCATCTTTCAGGGGAAAGGCTTCATCAAATATATTCCAAACTTAGACAGGAGCAAGATGAGGCAGGGGTTGGCCCCTCTCACGGCAATGGTTCAGTATCTGTTTCATTTACCAGAAATGGAAACCCATTCCGTCTCCATATGGAGAGGCAAAGAGGATTAAAAAATGTGAGTTCCTATCAAATGCCAGAACCAGCTGATAATGGTGGGAAATCTGAGGCATGGAAACGAAGAAGAAGAGCTGAAAGTGATAATCAATTCCAGGGTCAGCCGCCACCTCAAAGGACCGTAAGTAATGGACTCCGGATTACTGATCCTAACTCACTCGGGATCCTGGGTGCTGGGCCATCGGATAAACGCTTTGCTAATGAAAAACCTTATAGGACACAACCTGGCGGGTTTCCTTCAAGACAGGGCTTCTCCTCAGGTATAAAGTAACCAGCTTGGTGGGATTAGAGTGGCTGATTATAAGTGTTGGTGGATGGATTTCACTCTGCATTTATACAGCTTCAGCTATTGTACATTCTGTGGAATTTTTTTCTTCCACCCATGGGAATAAGATCTTGCGGATCCCTTTTTGATGTCTTTTGGTGGATATGAGAAATATCCTGCACTGGGATTCACATCCTTGAACAAAATGGCTGAAGCCGAAAAGATCTATAATGCAAGATGAAAAGTTAGTCTTGCCAATTGTTTCTTTTTCCCTTTTGATTTCTACCCCTTTCTTTGAAGATGACCAAGCAAAGTGACATGGCGAAAATCTTGAAAAGCGAAGAGTTTTTACCAGCTTGCTATAGACATACTTAGGAAAGTGTACATTGTCAATTCTGCAATTTTATTGGATTTTACTGCTCACTCCATAAAGTATGTTAGCTGATGTAGACAAAATTGTATTTGGTTTTTTGTGGTAATTATAGCTATAATTTCCAAGATTTTGTAGCTCCTTCAACTGAGTTTCATTAGTGAATAGTGAATGGAAAGTGATTTCTCGGCTTCTTGCCCAAAGTTTCTTGCATTTGGTTCAAGTTTGATGCCTTTTCAGTAATTCATAGAATGTATGTACTTTATAATCTTAATTAGGATTTTTAATGCGTTTCCAGTAATGCATTTTACGTTAGGATTTTTAATTATTCCCCTACCTTTATCTTTTAATTACTGTATGGCCTCTGTTCTGCCCTTTGTGCATGGGTTATTCCAGGCAGAGTTAACTTCCAAGTTTGGGGTGTAACGTTGTAATTACTGGGACTTTTTCTTCTTAAAGTTGTAAAGCTATTTTCGTGAATTAAGTACACTTGAATTATTTTGTATTTGTAAGTAAACTCAATTTGTCAAATTAATTGTATTTTTAATAACTAAAGGGTATTGTGAAAAATTATTATTATTATTATTTGTTACCTTTTTCCTAATCAGCTTCTATATGAATACTGTTGTGCCTTTTTTTAATATATTTCTTCATTTTCCGTCCACTCTTTTGTTGGAAAATACAATTAAAGGCTTTGTCCTCGTACCTGAGTATAGGCGATTGAATTGAATTTAGTTTAATTTGTTCAACGACTTACAGTTAAATTAGGTTGAATTTAGCGTAACCTGAAATAATTCGATTTTAATTGAATTTGTTCGGGTGAGGTTATTCTAAAAACTACAAATGAGAAAAAGAAAAAAAAAAGGAGAAGATCAAGGGAAAATTGAAGTGTGGAGGAAAACATAGGAAGTGCAAAATAACTTGTAAAACTTAAAATCCTTTTATTTTTAAATTGATTTAAAATGGTTTGAAATTCATTTCACAAGTATTTCAACTCCAGTTTATTTAAACAAATTTTGTTTTCAAATTTAAATCGGAAATGGTAAACTAGAAAACACCAGAAACTGGGTTTTAATGTTTATTTCTAGATTAATATTTCTTTTGTTACTCAAATCTTAATTATAAGTTGATCTCACTTTCCCTAATTTCACTTCCCCTTAACTTGAAAAAAAATGTTTAACTAAAATAAAAGGTGTTGGATTTCAGTTCCTTAAGTAGTTGCCGACATGGGGCTACGACGTTAGATGGTGTCATGTGTTTATTTTAGAACCCACACAAATCCTCAGCCACCATCCAAAACCAGCCACGTGTCCCCAATATTCAAAATGTTGACCCCACGTTACATTTGGACACATTCACATAATTCCATGTGCTTCTTCAACTTTCTCTATTGGCCAGGTCAGAGCGCGACACGTGTACCCTCCTTTCAATTCCATGCGCCACTCCACACGGGAGCTTCATGTGTACTACAATTGCACCCCTTCAACTCAACAACACCATCAACACGCGTACTATTTTTATTTTTTGACTGTTCTTTCTATAAATAAATGCCACCACTTTAATTTTTAAAGGATAATATTAGGCTGTTTTATTTTGACGATGTAACACAACCACAAACAAACTTGTACCAGGTTGTCAGGGCCCACTTGTTTTTTAACCATTTTTCACTAGTGTATTAATTATTGAACTTAAATTTGATTTAACTGCATCGTCACTTTGAGAAATCCTCAGTTAATTTTTTATAAAAACATTGAAAATGAGTATTTAAATTAAAGATTTTAAATATGACTTAAAAATGAATGCTTTTTACTACATTAATTATTGTTATATTAATATTTATTTGAAAAAAAAATAAAAAGTGTAGTAAAATATATACTTAATAATTTGGAATCAGGTAATACGGTTAAAAGACTTGAATTGACGGAGAAATGAAAGTGAGAGTTTGTAAGCATTATTGTCCGCAATAAATGCGTAAATAGACAAAACGGTTAAAAATAAGAAGTGGGGCCCTCACAGGTGGTGTAGGATAATAAGGTTGTGGTGGTTCATACTCTATCTTTTCCTGTTTTCCATGCCACAATCATGAAACAGGTAATGATGATGATCTGAGGAACCGTGTTTCTCTCGTGTCTCATCCATGAAGAGAAGGAGAAGACGAAGACGAAGACGAAGAAGCGATCCAAAATCTGAAGAAAGCAACGATTTTTCGTTATGGCTCTGTCCACGGAGAATCTGAAAGGCCTCATACTGGCTCTGGTGTCAAGTGGGTTCATTGGGACAAGTTTCATCATTAAGAAGCAAGGTCTCAGAAGGGCAGCAGCAGCTTCTGGTGTCAGGGCTGGTGAGGGAATTTCTCATTTTTTTCTATAAGAATTAGAATTTCTATTTGGAAGTTCGTTTTTGGTTATGCATGCTTTTGTTTTCTTTGTCATTTTGTAGGTGTTGGTGGGTATTATTATCTCTTGGAGCCACTCTGGTGGGTGGGAATGATCACAAGTAAGCTTTCAGTGTTGTTTTAATTTTGTTTAAATGCTTTTGCTTTTGTCAAATCAATATGGGGGGGTGCTAGAATCTAGATTTTCTTGTACCTAGATGGGTTTTGTCTTGTATTAATAATTGGTTTTGATTTTATCAATTAACAGTATGGAGTTAATTGGATTTTATTTTTAATAAAATTTTTGAATCTGGTAGTTAGGATGAGCTAATTCGTTTTACATTGTATAGTGAAACCTGGATTTCATGTTTTAGAGGCTTTATCATTGGCCAGTTTTCTTTATCACACACACACACCCCTATGTTAGATTAGTTGTACTAATATTGAAAATTGATTAAAACATGCAAATTTTATTTTACCATGGTAATTTTTTCTATATCAGATTAATTCAGATTATAGAATCTAGATTTTCTCGTACCTTATTGGGTTTTGTCTAGTCGTAATAATTGGTTTTGATTTTATCCATTCATTGTATGGAATTAATTGGATTTTATTTTTAATAAACTTTTAGAAGGATGAACTAATTCCATTTTGCATTGTATAGTGGAACCTGAATTTGATCTTCAGATGCTTTATTATTAGCTAGATGCAAGTGTTTTTTGTCATGGTCATTTTTTCTTTATCTGATTTCTTGCAGAATCTGTTTCTGTATGGTTTATTGTACAGTGATTGTAGGAGAGGTTGCAAACTTCGTTGCATATGCGTTTGCCCCTGCAGTCCTAGTTACCCCTCTTGGCGCATTAAGTATTATTGTGAGGTATTCCCCTTTGTTTTCTTTCTCAATTGGGAGTTAAGGCGATATTAGCCTCTAACATTGACAACATGGTTGCTTCTTCAATGCTCTTTGCATGGTATTCTCTAGTGCTGTGTTGGCTGACATTATTCTGAAAGAGAAGCTACACAATCTTGGGATATTGGGCTGTGTAATGTGCATTGCTGGTAGTATCATTATAGTTATTCATGCTCCTAAGGAACAACCCATTAAGTCTGTTCAGGAAATATGGGATATGGCTACTCAACCAGGTCAGAAAGCACTTTCTTTTCGTAATAATGCAATTCGTTGTGGTTCCTTGATTACAAAGACATTCTTCGTGCTTGCAGCTTTTCTGGCATATGTGGGCTCAGTAATAGTATTGGTTTTCATTCTGGTCTTCCATTTTGCACCAAGATGTGGGCATACAAATGTGCTAGTTTTTACTGGCATTTGTTCATTGATGGGTTCCCTCTCTGTAAGTAAATTCAATGCTATCTCTCCTGCTAAGTCTTATATTTGATGATTGATCTACACTTCATAGTATATAATCTGAGGAACATGATTTCATGTTGAAAGTAATCTGGTCTTTACTATTATGTACTGTGTTCTAATAATGGATTTCATATAGGCTTTCAGCTTTCATATGATTTTTATATATTTTTACTTGCATAATTATTTCTTAACCGCGGTTGAAGATATTTACTGAAAAATATTTGCTTTGTAGTAACACTACAATAATACGGAGGCTGATCTAAATTGGATTGTTATAATTTTACAGGTGATGAGTGTTAAGGCCCTCGGAACTTCTTTGAAGTTAACCTTTGAAGGGAAAAATCAGTTAATCTACCCAGAGACATGGTTTTTTATGTTAATTGTGGCTATATGTGTCATCATGCAAATGAATTATCTTAATAAGGTTTGTTACTTGATGTCTCAAAATTGTCATGCTGGCCTTGTCGTACACATCTTTTGATCAATGACCTCAGTTCAAAGCTTTGACAAATTCTTAAGTTGAAATATAATACCTTCTCGTTGTAATCTGTTAATATGTAAGGAAAAATTATCTCTTATCTATTTTTTTTGTTGCATCTTTGATATCTTTATCCGTATATATTTCACGGAGGGGGTGGGTAAAGGACAGATTATTAAGTGTTAAACATATTAAAGATTGATTTTTACTTTGACAAAGACAAAGTCATGTTCAGAAAATATTTAGTAGCTTTGTCATTAGTTACTTTGTTACCTTGGACAATAAAGTGACTAACATGTTTACTAAGTCTCTCTAGGAATTTTATGTTGATAATATTTGTATCAAGCTTGTCTCACATGATACATATGCTCGAATAGTGTGAGAAATATGATTTGATTATGATACACATGTGATTTGATTACATTAAATAAGAATATATGATATGATTTGATAGGGAAATATCTTACCCAAGGATACATAATACAAGGAACTCATTATATTCCTTCTCAGATTCCCCCTTCTCAACATGGTACCAAGTACCATCCTCGTGACCTATTTTGTCACTAGTCCTTTCAACAGAAAACATAGGAAAACATTAGTGTGGAGGAGGATATCATTGGGCCTAAGTCTCAAAGTGAAAAATGCAGCAAAGTTGTCTGTTCTCTGTATATATGAAAAGACCACCTTACAAACTATATATAGGGGGGTATGGTAGTGGCAAGTATGTGAAATTAGGCTCATGAACAAGGTCCGAGAGATTTGGAAGAAGAAATAAACATGTTGTAATTGAATCGGGGGAATGGCGAAATCAGTATCAATATTGGCTAGTCTGGGGGAGGAAGCTGGTTCTTCCTCAGGAAAGGGGTTCTCTAATTTCTTCTATTTGCTTGTTTTGTATTGTTCATCTTGTGAGGAGGTAGTCTCCAGCCATTACCCTAGCTTTCTTTTTCATTTTCTTGGGTTAGGTTTATATATCTGATATAGCAGTAATTGAGTTTCGATATTAGTTTATACCTAGTCTTTTTGAAAGAAAGTTGGATTGTTGGAGTGAGAACTCCAAGTTGGCTAAATGAATCAAAAGGCAGCACAATAAACCATCGTAAATATTGATTCATGTCTGTGGACAAATCATTGACCTATAAATCATTTTTCATTGGTTTCACATGTAGTAGCATAGTTTTTCTTGGTGTCTTGCGATTAAGGATAATGTTGTAGTAATAACTATTAGGGATAATGTGACAGAAACTTGCCTAAGTTGGTTTGCTCTTGTGACATAAGACTAATAGAAGATCCAAAGTGAAAATGGTATCATGAAGGTGGTCTGAGGTCGTAAAAGTACTTAAGAGAAGTGTATTAAAAACCAATAAGAAAATTATTCTTCTAAAAGATTGTACTGAAAACTTAGTTTTTAATAGAGCCTATAGACGTTGGTTTATTCATGTAAATGAGCCTACCTAACGGGATAAGGCTTGACTGCCGTTTCAGGCATCAATTCCTATACACACGAGATTTCAGATTATAGAAAAGGTCAGGAAAATAAACTGCTTTATTGGACCTTTGGCATATTATAATACTGCTAAATTAGGAATCAAGCAAAACAAAGAAGCTCAGATTTGAGGTTTTTGTTTTGGTGTGCTCATATTTGAGAATTCTATTTTACCCCTTTATAGTATTTGGTGTTTTCAGGAAATTAAGGTGGTCTGGTTGCCAGACCCCTTTGAATTGGAATGCTACAACTTTGTACACAATTGAAGACAAATGAATATAAAACAATAAAAAATCTTAGGAACTGAAATTCCGTCAAGCTACTTTCTAAAAGATCTAGAATTCTTTTCGTACAGCTTTTCAAGATTTCTTGAGTTAATCTTAACAGTAAGAGTGGAATTACATTCCGTAGGAGGACTCTTTCTGATAAGGTTATCAATAATTCCTCCTATTATTTTACTAGTTGCATGTTTAACCCTCCATTCGACATACAATATTACAACATACAAATTCTTATGGAACGAAAATTCAACATTGAACAAACCTCAGAACTAAGAGATTAGATAATAAAACAAAAGTGAAATAAAGAAACAACAGAAGTTAATAGTTTTACAACCATGCAACAATTAAAGGATTAGTATTTGGTACTCTACCATTGCTTACTGTCAGGAAGAGTCCTCTATCATTGCTTACAAATCCTCCATACAACGTGCAACATGATTTTACTTCTATTTCATTATGTGATCTTTCTGAGTTCTGAGGTTTTGTGTTGTGTACTCTTATGATTTATTATACAAAAGAGATTGACATATTAATAGCATACACGAGAACATCTGGCTGACTAAGGCGGCTACTTTTCTGTATCTTTACTTTTGTTAGTTTCTTAATCCGTTTGTGCTGTTCCTTGATGTAATGATACGATCTTTTAGAAGTTAGAAATGAAGGAAATATCAAATTGTTGAAAATGCCGGCATTCACATTGCTAAATTACTGGCATTGAGAACTCCTTCCAGTGACTAATCAATTATATTTTTTACGTTCTCTGTTGTTTTTTCTTCATTAAATTTATTTCAAAATAATGTCCAAGATAAATTCAATCGAAAAAGAAAGCAATTACAGATAATTCTGTGCATTGTATGTGAAGTTCTTATACTTGAAAATATGAATTGACTATTCATCTCTGACATGATTGTAATGTTCCAGGCTCTTGACACCTTCAACACAGCAATTGTATCTCCTATATACTACGTCATGTTCACAACACTTACAATACTAGCCAGTGTAATAATGTTTAAGGTATAATCAACTAGTTTTGGGATTTAGTTCTGAAAGCAGCATGAGATGTTTCTGTTGTCTATGAATTGTACAAGAACCTATTTTCATTTCAAAATAATGCTTACAGGATTGGGATGGCCAAAGTGGTGGAACTATAGTATCAGAAATCTGTGGCTTCATAGTTGTGCTCTCTGGAACAGTAATGTTACATGCAACCAAGGACTTTGAGAGAGGCTCTTCTTTCAGAGGTGTGTGGTGAATTTGATCATACAGCTGAACTCTGCTGCCACTGAATACCAGATGAATTGATAATCTTTCATATTTGCATTTGTGTTGAAACAATTTGCAGGCACTGGCCCTTCCTCACCTACACTCTCTACCCGGCTTTATACTGGAAATGGGGACTTTTTAGGTAAGCAAGATGAGGAAAGTGGATCTGCTGACAGTGGTTTATGCTCAAGAAGGCAAGAATCCTATTAGATGGTCAAAGATCTTAGTTCATTTAGCTGTAGGGGGAAGGGTAGGTTCCCTGCAGAATCTGAATGAGAAGCACATGGGGGTTATACTATATCAGGAAGCTGCAGGTACCAATGAAAGCATAGAATGATGGGGGATTTGTGAAGCCATTCTTTTATCCTCATAGATTTTAGTTTTGTGAAGCCTTGCAGGGTACATAATGTACAGCACGTCCACGGTTCTTGTGTCATGAATGGTTGGTTTGTTCACTTTTTCAAAGTTACTAATCTGCTACAACTAGTCATAGATTCATGTTAGTAGTTTGTGTGAGGCTCTCTTTACACGAACCAAGAAAGTGAGTATTAGTTTTGTGAAAACCATATGCATGGTGATTTTTGTTTTTAATTATTTTATTTATTTATTTTCTACGACAATTTGGCTTAGCACTCAGGATTATTTGTGGTTTGTAAGTAATGAAAATGTACAGGGAGCTAAGCAGTTTCCTTTCAGAATTGTAGTTTGTTATGAAGAAGAAATATGTTATCATTCTTAAATGGACAAATACAATATGTTTTTGTAAGCTCTCAAGTTTTTGGTCATTTCCAAATTTTCAAGCTGTAAAAGAATTTAAAGGAAAATGTGTTGCCAACATTTTTCTTAAGGTTAAACTTGTTCGAAGAAGCCAAGAAGTGAAGCTCTCATCGAAAAGTGTGCTTTATTGTTAGCAAGACACCTTGCAATTTCCCAGGTCCTTGTCTTGGGAAACACGTTTTTGCATGATAACAAACATCGTCTTCTGGCTTGTAAAACCAATACCTTGACGTACATTTTCAAAAGAAAAATCTAGATCAATAATAAAATAATAATATTAGATGAAGTAGTGAAGAAGGATTCTTAAGTTAAAAAAAATGTCTTCAAATTTCAAGAGGGTTTTTCTGGCCCCACCACACCACACATGTCTCTATTATTATCCTTAATTCTTAAGTTTTCAAAAGGCGACAATGAAAATATATTATTGTAGCATGTAGAACAATTGGTTTAATTAATTAAAAAGGAAATAAATAATGATAATAATAATTATTATTATTATATATTTATGGAAATAACGTAGTACTACGGAGGAGGCCGTGTCCGCGTGATATCTAAAAGGTCTGAGTTTATCTGAAGAGGGAGCGAGTTTTTGAAGTCAAATAAAGTGAGTTGAACTCGGTTGAACTCGGTGGTTGTTGAACTGAATGGCGAAGATTGAAGCAAAGCTAGGGATGATAATGGATTCGGTGGGTCAGTTCTTCTCCGGCAAAGACCATCTTCCCTATTGCGACTCTGACATCGTCGCTGTATGTATTCTCTCTTAGGGTTACCATTCCCAAATCTCAAAATTCCTCAATTCAATCAATTTGTTACCAATCACACATATACTTGGTTGTGTTTTGTAAGTGTTTGAAATTGCACTTGCAGGGGTGTGAAAAGGAGGTATTGGAGGCAGAGAAACAATCTTCTGATGAGTACATGCAAGATTGTCTATTGCGTTTATCATGGGCTCTTGTGCACTCTAAACATCCCCAAGATGTGCACCGTGGGATAGCCATGCTTGAAGGTCTCTCTCTTTTACTCTTTCTTTGTGCAATGCAATTATAACTCTATGGATGTATGTATGTTTTGCGTTGATGATAGTAAAATAACATGCATGTATGTGTGTATATACATGGAAATGGCAGCATCTTTGCCTTCTACAAAGGACCCTCTGCTGCAAAGGGAGAAGCTTTATCTTCTGGCTGTTGGATACTTTAGAAATGGTGACTATTCAAGGAGTAGGGATCTTGTCGACAGGTGCCTCACGGTATGTGTTCATCCATCTATCTATGTTTGTTTGTTTGTTTGTTATTTAGGATTTGGCTTTTCTAAAGCAAGTGTGGATAAAGTAAGGGGTCACAATCTTGACATTTGCATCTAGATGAATGATTTCTTATGCATGAGTTTGAAATATCGACCGATATTTTCTTTAGCAGCTGATATTACTTTATCTTTGCACATGTTAGAGTCAAATCCTAATTATACAGCATAATGATTTAGCCTCTTTTTTGTGTGTGGAGAACAAAGATCACTTCCCTGCGTTTTCTGCTATTGATTTCCTTTAATCAGTGTGAGAGAGGTTGTGTGTTGTTTTACACCTGAAGGAGGTTGTACTTGGCTTGTCTTCCTAACACCTAACTTACGTTTTCTAATATTTTTTAAGTTGAGTTTTGATGTGTAAATATTGCCACTTATGTCTTGCATTCTAAAGTGTAACATCATGTATTGGAAAAGAATCTGATTTCTGTGAATGGATTCTCTGTATTCTCTACATATTTTACTGTAACAATGCATTTGACTGACGGAAACATAGTTTAGCAGTCCAGTCCATGTTTACTTCTCTTCTCTTTTTCATTTGCTTAGGTCTTTGAGCCCTAAGCAAATGGTACACAGAAACAAGTTAAATTCAATATCTATAAGTTTTGGGTGTTTTGTGATATCCCTCTCAAAGCCAACTACAAATTCCAAGCAAGGACAAAACATATTGTCAATTTTTTAGATATGTGACCATTGCAGCATCCCAACATCTATATAGTTTAATGTGACATCGTGATAATGTTTTTTTTTTTTCCTTAGATTGCACCCGACTGGAGGCAGGCAGTGACACTCAAGAAGGCAATCGAGGATAAGATCACAAAAGGTACCATCAATCGTTCATGATCTACAATATTTTCTGTGCTGCATTTTCTCTGAATGCAGGAGGACAGCGGGTTGATCTTGACTCTGATAAACACTGTTGTTTTTTCCGTTATAGATGGTGTAATTGGCTTAGGCATTGCGGCAACTGCTGTGGGACTTATAGCAGGCGGAATTGCAGCAGCTGTATCTAGAAAAAAGTGACAGAATACTTTCTATCAAACACATGATCTGATATGTAAGAGGCAAACATATATCATACTGGGAATTTGCTGCATCTTACTACTTTTATGAAAAAGAACGTGTGAACAATAATATGTACAAAGCGGTGGAGATGAGATCATGAGAGAGATGTATTTCATGTTTTAGCATTGAAAAAATATTGTCATTGTTATAATTTACTCTGTTTTTATTTTAATGTTTTCGTATCTGTCCATACCCTCTCCCTTATAATGCACTCCTGCAATGTAATTACGTTGAATCACTCTTTAGATAATGTATCCATAATTTGCTATTCAGTCTAATCATTGTTGAATACTTCACTCATTCAACAAGATAAAGAATGACTAGAATGAAAGCAAGTCATGTGCGGATTGAGTGTATATTTTTGGATTACAGCCAAGAGTGACTCAAAAAGTATTTTTACTTCTAAAGCAACCACTAGATTGTATCAATTTTGGGAGAAATATAATACAACAATTCGATTTTTATTTTGGCTTAGCAGGACAGTCGCCTTAAAGTTTGAGTTAACAGGTCAACTTTTGTGAATACTTTGCTAAAATTGATCATAGATAGTTACAAGGGCAGAATTTGAATTGCTACTGCGGGTTTGACCATCTTTTCACTCTTTTGTAGATACAAATCTTGTCATTAAAATGCTCAAAATTTAGTTGAGAAAGAAATTTGTCAATTTTGGTTTTGAAGTAAACAATGGGTCGCCCAAAGAACTAGAAAGCAGTGGTTTGGAAGCAGAAGCAAGGGAAAGAATGTAGGAAAGTTCTGTGCAACTTCCTAAAGAGTAATTAAATGAAGGAAACTGCCATGCAACTTCCTCCTCACTGTCAAGAGAAACCACAGGAAACAATTATTTCATATTTGGTTGTGTTTAGATATAAATGGTTTGATTCTTAAGTCAAATAATAAATAAAAATAAGCATTAGTTATGTTTCTTATTTAATTTTGATAGGCCACAACATTTTTCTTCTATGTTCAGCACCAAAATCGTGTAACTAGTATTGGCTTTAGACCACTAGACTATATGTCAGCTATCTTTATATAGTTGGCGATGGTAGTACTACCGAATTGGCTTGACCCTTGCTCTTTTTTTCTTTCGTGGAACAGAACTTCTGAAACTGACTTTTCCGCTAATGTTGAGAGAAAGAATCCAGAAAATGAGGTTTAAACTGTGAGTTCCATATGTTCTATTACATGGCAGAAGAAATATTATTAGGTCACACTTTGGCATCAATTTCTTCCTTCAGAACAAATTCAAATGCTTTATTTTGCGACGCAAGGGGTGAGGGTGGAGAGTCCCAAGGTAATGGAGATGATGGAGGAGAGCTCCACTGCATTGAATAGTCCAACCAATAAGAAAAATCGGACATTGGCAATTCTACTGGTTCCGGGTAGCATCGAGGGGATTCAGGAACCTAAAGCCAAATAGGAAAACAGAAGATCACGAAAATGTTAGACAAGGGAAAGGAAACCAAACAAATGCGTAAATTTATATCAACTTTTAGTTATAGATTACTAACTGCTCTGTGTACACGTGTGTGTGAATGAAGTGGTTCTCAAAGTATCATTTCAGCTTATCTCTGTAACCAAAACAAACCTAAAAGTAAAATGGGTGTAAGAAAGATAGAAATACCTTTATCTGCTCTTGAATAAGTAAGGAATCTGCAGACGTAAAATGCGGTTAGGAATTTCATCAACATAATCTGATAATAATAAGCACCATGACAGACAGGGAGATGCATCCAAATTTAAGTGAACTTAATTTACAAGAAATATTTTGTCAAAAGTGTCAACTCTATCTTCATTGTAAATTCTCCCATCATGTTATCGATTGAAATTGCAGTAAATGGCAAAAAGCCAATAATTTGCTATATCATACATTGGATAGCATAGATACAGTGGAAATCACACAATGGTTGAAATATATGTATAAAAAATTACTTTACTATGCAAATAAAATACGTAAAAATGATGACAAGAGGATGCAAAACACATGCTGCAACTACAATAATGGTAGTTATTGGTCACAATAGCCGAAGGAATGGCAGATCTGAGAAGTTCCGCTATATAGTGCCAAAGGGCTTTCCATAGTGGTCATTCAACTACTCTGGTATTCTCTACTACAAGAGAGCTAGAAATTATTTACTTCACTTGAGAACAGTTTACTTGTAACTTTAAAGTTAAAACCTGATTTAGTTGATATCAAAATTAGAAGGTAACTGTAAATAAAAAATGAAAAATTCTGAATTGCAAACCACTACATTCACACATTGAATGCTGAAGTAAAATCGAGGTAGGAAGGATTACCATCTTTGGGAAGAACTGTCTCGAGATCGTAATTTCTCATTGCAGCTTTCTGGGCCTCAATGCACTTCTTGTGATCATGCAAAAACATTTCCTCCTTCACATTAACATCTTCCTTAGGTAAATTCTTTTGCTTAATTGAGGTTTCAGGATGAAATGATGCTTTGTTTGTAATATCATTTAAAGCTTTTCGAATTGCAATCCCTGAACCAACTTTCTTTCCATCTGTCTTAGAATTCTTCGACTTGGCAATCTCTACCCGAAAGGATAAACAAAACCAACATAGTAAGAGAAGAGTGTAGTAAATAATAAATGTTTCATCAATAATGTTACAAGCAAAGATAAATTCTAAACTGGTTGATTCGTTGAAAACTTCTTCATCAGATAATCAAGTAATAGTGACATTCCATAGAATCCACTCTAGTTGTTGGGAATTGGTGTTACAAGCAACATAGCATAAAAGGCTTACTTTTGGAATGGAGATCCAAGTTTTCATCTTTGATCATCAAGTGGCCAGGAGCAACAAATCTAGCCATTATCCTGATTCACCTTTTTTAGATAGCAAAACTATGGTACTGGACTCTGCAACACAAACTTAAAAAGTAAAGTTCACGAAGTATGTGAACATCATGAGAGTGACACTGCAATATCGCGCATAAGGAGTAAAAGGATGAGCTATACGAATCTAAAAGGAATGAGTTGTGAAAATCCTTTTTAATTGAATAGGGTATGAAAGTCCTTTGACTCAAGCAAGCACTGACTAGTTAGATCGATGTCACCAACATCAAATTGGAATATTTTTTTCAAATGAACGAGGGATAAGATATTAGTAGAAGTAGCAGATATTTGCATGACGTAGGAAGATTGCACCAATGGTTACAGATTGACCTAGATACAAATTTCAAATTCAAATAATTGCACGGGTTCTTCGGCGAAATCATTAAAGAGATTAAATTCAAAATATAAACAAGGAAAACCGAAGCGATGACACTAACCCAAAGTCGCAGGAAGAAACTGCGGTATCAATTGCGAATAAAATTGAGAAACCAGAAATCAAAAGCAAAAGTAAAAATGTGAAGCAAGTTGCGATTAGTGCAAAAAAACAAAAGCCAGAAATCAAAAGCAACGAACGGTGTGATGCAATCGGAAGTGAAAAACGCAGTAATGAGAAGTGATCAATATTTGCAATTAGGTTTACTGATTATTAAGTTAAATGAAGAAAAAAAGAAATGTAACAGAACCGTACCTACGGGGAAGAAGAAGAAGAAGAAGAAACGAAACGTCACCGTTTGGTTTTGAAATTTTAGTTGGAGCCAATGCTTTATTTCCATATTGGCTTATGAATTATGAGATTAATAAAGTAAAATAAAAAATCACCAAATTATTTTCTTCTACCTACAGGAATATTTTAGTTTACACTGCAAAGGGCAATGAGGTAGTTTCACTTACCAGAAAAACCCTTCTTGGTTCATGGAATGTTGAACAAGTTCAGAGATATAGAAATGTTGAGAAGCTGCTCTTCTACACTGAGGGAATGTTCCAGAAAGTTCCAAAACCCACTCTCCTTCAAGAAGCTGTACACGAGTGAAGGCGAGGGTGCACGTGTGAGGCCTCCGAAGCTTCTGGTGGTTCAGCCACGCGTGCGGTCGGAGAAGCTGTTGCAGGCGAAGCTGAACGAAGCTCTGTGCCTCGCAAACTCCCTCGAGGACCAGCGCGATGGCTATTTCCACACCGATTTCTTCGACAAGCCGTTGCCGCCTCACGTGCTCATTCAGAACCGCGTCCCACGCGCCGACACCTATTTCGGCCACGGAACCGTCGATAACATCAAGTGTCACGTGAATGCTGAGGAGTCTAAGGTTGTCTTGTCTTTTTAATGTGACTGTTATTCGGTCTCAAAATATGAAGTGTGTGACTCGTGTGTTTCAGGATGAGGTGGATGCAGTTTTTGTTAACGCGATACTGTCTGGGATTCAGCAACGGAATCTTGAGGTAGGTGTGATGTGATTTCTGTGTCATTTTGATTCGTGAGAGTGGGAATTGAGGTTTATGTACATGGCAGAGGGCTTGGGGGAAACCCGTGTTGGACCGTGTGGGACTCATCATTGAGATTTTCAATGCCCATGCGTTTACCAAGGAAGCGAAACTTCAGGTAGGTGATATTTGATGTGCCCTCCTTCTCCAATTGAAATGAATTGAATGTTGTGTTGCATTGTTACTATTTGTTGTTTTGCATCTGTGAGTGCAGGCTGAACTCGCAGCTCTGTCCTACAAAAAGACCAGACTTGTTCGTGCTCGCGGCCCTGATGGTCGCTACACTTTTGGTGCTTCTGGGGAAGCCGAAGTTGTTAGCGCCCGAGGGTGAGTTTATTTCCTAATTTTCTACTGTAAGGAGTGCTACCATTGTTGCTTAACATTCGTTAAGAACTACAAAATGATGAGAGATGCTTATTAAATAAGAGACGAGACCCACGCAATCTTGTGCTTTTCAATGAATTCCAACCAATTTTAGAGAGTCTGTTAAAAAAAACGTGTTACAGATATGCTGCTAGGATTTCTCTATATGCTCTTTGATAACGATGATATCCTTTGAATTGGACCACTTCTTTTTCTTTATGCATAAGAGATTATAGAAATTTGGGGCCTGACAGAATTTTGACTTATTTGACGAGTGTGATGTTGGCTATGGGAAACGCTTCCTCAAACTGGGTGAGTTTGTTTGTGATCCCTTGAGAGGGTCAGCCGACTAGAATAATCAGGCACAGGCACATAGAACTTCAGTTAAACAAGCCTCATTCTTGCATATTACATGATGACTTGACTTTTTCAATACTTTAAATTGTTCACAGGAATCTATCTTTTTGTATTTTACGTGTTGTTTAGATCTCCAATTTTTTCCAGTAACGCCTATTTAATTTTTGGTTTACCTTGCTGTTACTAAGTATGGACATGGTTGAAACTAAATGTAGTTTTTCTTTCCATTAATCGTTACTCTTAATGAACATATACCAGTATGCACGTGTTGTTCTCTGAATTTGTGTATCCTTTGGCCTAGTCTATTGTATTGTAGTACTAAACTGATAGTTAAAGTAACATTTCTAGAATCAATACTTGTCAATTTCAGGAGAGGAAGTGGGGGACAAGGGTTTATGAGTGGTGCTGGAGAAACTGAACTTCAGCTTCAGCGACGAAGGTACGACTGTCATATTAAATTTTTTGCATACAATATTCTCCATATATTTCTTGTTTTCCCAGTAAATCTCATGCTTTCCTTATAAACCTGTGTTATTTTCATAGTTGATTTTTCACTTTCTCACTGCATCATGCCATTGCAAATTGTCACTGTAGTTTTCTTGATCCAAATAATATTTCAAAGGGGTGAATTATCTAACTTTAATCTGCACTGAATTAAAGTTCAATCCTGCTGAGCAAAGTTCTCACTGAGTGTCATTAGATACATCAATCACAAGTTATACTAGTAGAAGTTATCGGGTCCTTTAAACAACAACACTTGCCCAGTAGTCCAGTGTATGGACTATGATCTATTTGTTGACGTGAAATCTAACAGTTTATATGATGATTTTATATATGCATAATTGAATCACTAAAGTGTAAAATACCTTTAGAATCCTAGAGAGGAGAAATTATTTATTATCTCAAATTGAAGAGGTTCGCCGCACCCGGGCTTTGCAGCGTGCTGGTCGCAGGAGACATGGAGGTTCATCCGGACAAGGCTTAGCTACTGTTGCTGTTGTTGGGTATACAAATGCTGTAAGTGGGTCTAAATATGCGTATTTGATACTTATTTTAATCAGAAGCATAACTTCTATATCTTTCTACATGCTTTTATCAGGGAAAATCTACGTTAGTAAGTAGGTTATCGGACAGTGATTTGTATAGCGACTCTCGGTAAAATTACCTTCACTGCTTCCCTTGTGCACCTACATTGTCTAATTCTAATATAATTTTTAGTGCTGTTATTTTCACTTTAGATACTTAATGTCATTACATGAATTGCAGATTGTTTGCCACAGTTGATCCTAGAGTGAGAAGTGCAGTTCTTCCTTCGGGGTAATTTGACCTGCAATTTACCATTTCTTTCTAATATCAGCTGCAGTAACTCCATTTTGTACATTGGTTGGTAGTGTTGAATATATATGCTTCACAATCCTGAATTCTTAATTTCTTTTTTTAGAAAGAAAGTGCTTTTCAGTGACACTGTGGGATTCATATCTGACTTGCCCGTACAGGTAATGTTGAAACATGAGCAAATTTTGTGTCAGCGTGACTGTTCCATGATTATTTTTATCAAATTATTCTTCAACACTCTTCTATGACAACAAACTAATCTAACCTTTTTTCTGAATTTTTGTAGCTGGTGGAAGCATTTCATGCAACTCTAGAAGAAGTGGTGGAAGCAGACCTGCTTGTGGTAAGATTTTTCAATTTCTTTCAGTTTCTGAGGAACAGAAGTGGTATTTTAGCGTCTTTTGCATCTCGTCTGATTTTATTTCTGATACCAGTCTCAAAATTTCACAAATCTCTTTTTTTATCCCTTAACTAAAAACAAATAGGAGAAAAAGAAAAAGGAAACATTAAAAGTGAGTGGTGATAAAAAGACGACGATTCATTGAAGATTTTCAAATTAGGACTTTCTTTTTCTACGAATATCCTTGATATGGTCGATTTATGCTTGTAATACAGATTGTATTTGTGCCTTCATACTTCTTCTGGTTGCTCTTTATTTTTCGTGGACTGTTACTTTCTGTACAACATGAATGAGTGTGGAATTTAGACTCATTTTTTGTCTTTATGGTAACTATTACTCCGAAACTTACAAGAGTCAACTATTTAAAATTTAATCTTTTATTTAGTAATTGACAAGTCAACTGTTAAATTTATCTTTCCTTGAAGCATGTCGTAGATTCCAGTGCTCCCAATCTTGATGAGCATCGCACAACAGTGTTACAAGTTCTTCGACAAATAGGAGTGTCAGAAGAGAAGCTTCAGAATATGATTGAAGTTTGGAACAAGGTGATATAAGTATATAACTCGTCTACCCATTTACCAAATTGCAAGAAACAACTGTTGATCTCTTCACTCAATCTCTGAAAATGTTCAGATTGATATAGAAGAAGAATGCATGGATGTTGATGAATATCTTGAGGATGAAGAGGAAGATGGCTTCAAGGTAGAAGATGATGTGTCATCTGAATCATTAGCAGAAAATGAAGACATGAAGGAGGTTGATTGTGAGGCATTGGAAGAAAAAGACTATTCTGATGGTTGGTTATATGCTAGTGATTTGGTGGATGAAGGTGAGCAACAAAATGAGTCCTTTGTAAAGAACGATGATCTGGAAAAAGATAGCTCAGTTGGACATTCTGGTCCACATGTGAGAGCATCTGCTATCACAGGAGTTGGGTTGCAAGAATTGCTCGAACTGATAGATAAGAAACTTTGTGTTCAGAACAAGAAGGGTGCACAAGTGGTTGAAAGAAGCATCTATGATCGGAAATGGAGGCCCCCCCAGAATCAGGAGTCTGGCATAGCAGTTGAACAGTAGATAGGAAAGTGTCTTGCCTTGCTTCCTTGCTAGGTCCAAGTTTGATTATCAAAAAGTTGTGGGCCATTCTGTAATGTGATCATGGGACAAAACATTGCCTCTACAATCCAGATGAAGTACTTCGAAGCTGTTCATGTTAATGTGGCCTTCTTCTGTCGGAATCTGCCATTTATGGGCTTTCTATGGATGATAATTTAGTACTTATAAATTGAATAAAGTTGATGTAGCGAGTTACATAGGTTATATACTTCCTGCCAAACAAGAGACAAAAAAATAGGTCCATCCGTGTATAATTGAACTAATAATAGCAGAATAGTGGTACACGAATAAGTACATATTTTCATTCATTTGTTTTCAACATAGATTTAACAAGGATTATTACACTGACAATTTTATGTATACACAACAGAATCACCTATAGTTAAAGAAGCAAACAGTGACTAATCATTAGATATATATATATATATATATTTTTTTTTATTTTTTTTTTTTT
>Ga0209489_105000_pt1 | contig 23677 bp, 9 predicted proteins | sample SiratrowhiteBW_FD_187527 | JGI IMG/M metagenome (GOLD analysis project Ga0209489, IMG submission 187527) | Root nodule microbial communities of legume samples collected from California, USA - Siratro white BW (SPAdes) (version 2) | ecosystem: Host-associated > Plants > Roots > Nodule | place: USA...
AAAAAAAAAAAAAACAAAAGGAAAACTAGCATATAATGAAAAGTGTTCTCACTTGATCAAAAGGAATGACAGTGAGAATATTTAATTTTATATAATCAAATTTCTGTTATAATATAACTTAATAAATAATATATTTAATTATCCCAAATTTATATATAAAACCGTAATATATATATATATATTACAAGACAAGTTAATAAAAAATAACATACACCCCACCCGCTGTGTTAGCTAATATTTATAATTAAAATATCAGATGTAGTCTGAGGTTTCCTTTCTGTCCTTGCATAGAATGCTCTAATGTCTATTTATTTAAATTGATATTATGGCAGCGTAATTCATAATTTTTTTATTGTTATATAATGAATCAATATATTGTTAACTAATTATAAAAGATAAAGTACTATTTTTCATTAGTAGTTTGATATATAATTCTTAATCTTTGATAATATACAAGAAACTTCTTTTTTATTTTTTCAACACGATGGTTCAATTTTCGGGTAACACAGTTTATCTCTTACTATGGTTTTGTCTAAGAATAGAATGTTAAGGTGGTGAGTTAGCTATATTGTTATCGCTAACGCCTCTTTCAAGTCAGTTTGGGTTAACAACAAAAGCAAACTAGTTACTCGGTGGACAAAAAACTGCAATTTTGTTTCCAGATCTGCCATCGAAATTTGAATTGCGAAAAAGTTAACCTAGCAGTTACACAGTAGAGCGTGAAAGAAGATAACAGAACAAGAAAAATCCCAACTCCAACCCCACCCCTTCTCTCTTCTCTCAACTGCTCTCACCAAGCCCAAACCCTTTTTTCCCTCCCTTCTCTTCAGGACCAAACCAACTCCCAACAACAACATTAACCCTTGTTTTGAGACCCCCAACCCTAGAAAACCCATGTTGTTGTTGTTGTCCGAGAAACACAGAGAGAGTGATCGTTGATGAGTTTCGGAGGGAAATAGGAATCGGTCGGTCACAATTCCAGACCAGAGGCATTGGGTAGGAAGAGTGTTGCAGTGGAGCATTTTACCTCATTTGAGGATAGCCCCGAATTCAATGTTCTCAACCCCATTTGTTCTAACCTTCTCCCTTCTCCTCTCCCTCCCAATCCTCTTCTTCCTCGCTCCCAGAATCCTCCCTCCGAAACCCCACTCCCTCCCAATCTCCCCCTCCGACGAACTCGATGACATCAACCTCTTCAACCGCGCCATCACCCTCTCCAATTCCCACTCCACCACCAACCCCTCCAAATTCTTCCACCTCTCCTCCAAAAACCCCTCTCTCAAAATCGCCTTCCTCTTCCTCACCAACACTGATCTCCACTTCTCCCCCCTCTGGGACCTCTTCTTCCACGGCACCCCCTCCAACCTCTACAACATCTACATCCACGCTGACCCCTCCGTCAACCTCACGCGCCCCCTCTCCCCCCTCTTCGCCAACAAATTCATCCCCTCCAAACGCACCTTCCGCGCCTCCCCCACCCTCATCTCCGCCACTCGCCGCCTCCTCGCCACCGCCCTCCTCGACGACCCCGCCAACGCCTACTTCGCCCTCCTCTCCCAGCACTGCGTCCCCCTCCACTCCTTCTCCTACACCTACCGCTCCCTCCTCCTCTCCCCCACCTTCGACTCCTCCGATCCCGAATCCTCCCGCGTCGGCATCCGCCTCAAGTACAAATCTTTCATCGAAATCCTCTCCCGGGCTCCCAAGCTCTGGAAGCGCTACACCTCCCGTGGCCGCTACGCCATGATGCCGGAAATCCCCTTTGAACAGTTCCGCGTTGGCTCCCAGTTCTTCACCCTCACGCGCCGCCACGCTCTCCTCGTCGTCAAGGATCGAACTCTCTGGAGGAAATTTAAGATCCCCTGTTACCGCGACGACGAATGCTACCCCGAGGAGCATTACTTTCCCACGCTCTTGTCCATGGCAGATCCTGATGGCTGCTCCAAATACACGCTCACCAGAGTTAATTGGACCGGCACCGTCAACGGCCACCCCTACACTTACCGCCCGCCGGAAGTCTCCTCGGAACTCATTCTCCGGCTCCGCCAGTCCAATAATTCCGAGTCTTACCTATTTGCCAGGAAATTCACTCCAGATTGCTTGGAACCCTTGATGCGCATTGCCAAATCTGTCATCTTCAGGGATTGAAATTTCAACCACGGTACGTTTTTTTTTTTTTTTGTGTTATTTTATTTTATTTTAGTTCTTGTGATTTATCTGAGTTTCCTGCACTTAGCAATAGATACAATGTGTTGGGGTTTTTTGTGGTAGAATAGTGAAAAGGATTGGATTTTTGTTGCTGGAGGGTGGGTGTTTCCATCCTCAGCTTTATGTAATGGAATCTGGGTTTGATGCTTGTGTTATGTGCTTTCTTACGTTTGCAGCATCAAAATGTTGCACGATGATATTTCTAGGGGTTTAAAGTTAGAGAATTACTTTTTGTGAATTTTCAATGCACAAAATGAAGGAGGAATAATTTGTTGCTATGATAGTAAAATTTGATATCTCTCAACTGAAATCTGAACATGCTCTTAGTCCTTAGGTGGAATAAAAGGGAGGGCACTGCTGCAAAATTTGGAGGGACCTCCTCAAGTTGCTTTTTAAGCAACATATGTGTGTAGTGTATAGGTGCATTGGTGCTTCTAGGGAATGGGATTCTCTCGCTGTTTATGGAGAGTATGTTGCTTCTGGGATTTGCATTGTTCATGCCCTTGCTGTTTTGTCATGCAAAAAAGGTGTATAACGTCTACTTCTTGTCCTCTGAATGTCAAAATCATGGTGGTGCTAGAGTAGTTAGGTACGGCGTTTAGTAAGGATAGAGAATCCTTATCTTTTACATTGATGTGAGTTTGGATCTGGTTGTGAATGTAAAGACTTAATTGATAGGTAATACATAAGTATTTTCTACCTAACTCACATTCACAAGTGTTATGTATGCATTTCCTGAATTCTAATCGGCCAGTTGGTTTTTTTTCTTATTAATTTGGTTTCTCATGCACAAAATACGGAAGCTTGTCTACGCTATTATGGGGAGATTTTCTTATTAATTTCTTTGTCTGTTTCTTATGTTGAGATAACTTAAACCAAATTTTATTGTATCAGGTGGAAAAGGTCAGTGAAGAGATTTATGAAAAGATCATATTGCTTTGGCTATAGCTTGATGGTGGTGTATAGTTTGAAGAGGCACGTACAGCCCACATCCTATATACCTTGTTCTTTCAAACTGCACAAAAAGAGGGAATCAAGTGAAAATAGAATTAGCAAAGAAACAAGTAAACACCTGCATGAGTTGAAAAAGAAAGGCGGGTGCCCTAGTCAAGTGTATTTAGTATGCTGCAAGTGCTCAAGTAATTGCCAATTTGTCATAGAAAATCATGTAGGTAGTTTTCCTTTTGTGGGATGGTTTTGTACATAGAGTTGTGTAAAACATTGTTTAAAAGCTCTACAGTGTTACTACTTAAAAAAAAAAAAGCTGTTGTCTAATCGTGAGGCAACAGTGACTGCAATTATAACAGGAAAAAAAATTCTGTCCACATTGGCCAATTGCTTGCCTCCCCATTTTCGATTGATCCCTTTGGAACCTTACAATTTCCACCGCCTGTTTCTTCATTCCGTTTGACCTCTTTTATTTGTGCTTTTTGTATCCTTGTGTTGGTCTATGATCCCTTTCTTCTGTGGAAAGTATCATATAGTTGCTTTACTTTCTTTCCGCTTGATAAATACATAAGTAGTCACGGGATCAGTTTCTTGCTTTGTCGTAATATATTTATCTATGCTTTACCAAGATTGGACTTTGTTCATTTAAACATTTTTTTTGCCTGAGAGCAGTCGGTGGCAGTCTGATAATTAATTGTTATTAGTTATGAACTGTTCAGATTCATATATTATTATATGATTGATGATCATGTAGTCATAGATATGCATATGGCTTCTATAATCGCGACAAAATTGAAACTTGTCGGTGCTGGTTGGTTCTTTTCTCTTTCTCAATAAAAAACGGACCCAGAAGACAGGAAAGTCGCAGACTTTTTGTGTGTGGGCCATAAACACAGTTGGCTTCCATTTTTTCTGAGTTATCTAGACACGTGTGTACACAGACAATAGATAAACTTATAGTTTGTATCAGTAAATTCACTGGGATTTCCTTTTTAATTTAACCTCATTCTGAAACCTGACAAAAATATAGTAAGCTATCTTGTTATTTTTGGATGTCGGTGTTAGTTAATCTGAACTATTTTGACTGCAACTTTCGTATAAAAAAGAAGAAATGGTTTTTAATACTATAATAATTGATTACTTTAATCAGCTGATGCTTTTTATTTGTTAATAGGGGAGGTGATCATAATAATAGCATAAAATAGGAAGTTAGGTATGTTGTTAGCTTACCACCAAATTTTGGTTGAAAAATGAACCATTATTCAATGTTGTTTACATCTAAATAAAAAAGTTGGTAGCTGCTGCTGTGCTAGCTCGAGGAAAAGGTCCCAAAATTAGTTGGTCTGGCTGCTTAGGAATTTTTTTAACGTTACATTGTATTCGTAATAATTGAAAGAGAGGTGAAGAATAATCTCTCACCTTTTTGTCGTGTTTAGCTACTTCTCTTGAGCTCAAAGAAATGTATGGCTCTGTCAGATGCACATGTGATCTTCATATTCCTGGAAATAGAAGCAAACAATACACAACTATGCATTTAATCATAAGTCCTTTTGACAGTTGACAATTCTGCTTTTCTTATGAAAATTTACTTAAAAGCATGTGTTATATATATATACTGTTCAATAAAAAGTAACCTATAGGCATTTAGATAAATTAGGAATATTTTGCATTGATAACACTTGTCTAATTTAAGATGAGTTAAGTGTATATTATGTATATTATCTCAACTAACTATTCTTGTAGACTACAAATAAAGAAAATAAAAAGTAAACATTTTGAGAAAATTGTCTTGAAGAAACCTAACCCCAATACTTTTGGCTATTATATATGCTTTTTAAATTATAACTCTGGAAAACATGTGTACCATATTTTTTGTACGATTGAATCTATTTATTATTTATATGTCTAAGATACCCTTGAAAAGTAATCATGTTTACTGAATTTTGGTAAGTATTTTTTTTTGTTAAGTATTTTTCTTTGTGTTTCATCGCAACTAGAAGTAACCTATGAAGAAAGTCAAGCCAAAAAAATAGTGTTAGCATTTTTTAGTGAGTATACACACACTAGTAACCCATACATTATGTCATTACTTTTTAACTAAAATCTGAAAAATGTAAAAAATGTATGTAAATAAAATAATTGAAGAATTCTTGAATAAATGGTTATCATGTCACGCAGGTACTGACACAAATTATTTTTATAATCAAAATAATAGAAAATACCTATTACAAGAAAAGAAAGTGCATGAAAAAAGAGATACATTAATTCAATAGAAATCTGTATAAAATAATAATCTTACATGGTGAGTAAGTGCATAGAAAAATTATAACTCTACTTAAAGAAGGAAATCCATAGTAATAAAATTAGCAATCGATTTTCAGTGATCAATCTTTGGATACTCCAGCTCATGACAAACCAAGTTGGTATCACTAGTTATTAATTTATAGCATTCACCTGATGCGTTTATGCACGTTTATTATTATATATGGTCAGAGGGAGATTGTATGTTTGCATAAACTCTACTAATTTAATAATCTACATTACTTTAATTAAATTTAACTTCATCACACTACAAATGATGTATTGACTTCTGCTCTAATTGCACAAGTCACCCATAGTGTTCAAGCCCATCACAGTCCCTCAGCATGAGTTTTGGGCCAAACAGTGATGGCTTCTTCCTGCACTTTCATGTTTTTCTTCTTACACCTCTGCAGTTTTAAAAATAAAAAAACATCTTTTAAAAATTTATATTTTAGATTATATAATTTGAAATATTATTTTTTTATATTTTATATTTTAGATTATATAATTTAAAATATAATTTTTTATATTTTATATTATAAAATATAATATATATATATATATATATATATATATATATATATATATATTTAAAATCATCTATTAATAAAGTTAGTCAAATATAACAAAAATAATCTACTTCATCTATCAAAAATCTAAAAAGTGAAAAGAGAATGTAATTCATTTAAGACAGTCCCCTTCTTGATCATCATTATTGAAAAAGACACTTTAGTTGAAATTCATTTAAAGACAAATTAACAACTTTAAAAGAATTTCACTTTATATAGGAGATTAAAAAAATTCCCAATAATACATATATAATTTAAATATTCCTCATTACATACTATATGTTCCTTATTTCGATAATCATAATAGAAATTTGTATAACAAGTTTATGAGTTGTATTTGTCCTTCTTAAAATTGTGTTGGAATCATGTTAGAAATAATAGAAATTTATATAATAAGTTGATGAGTTGTATTTGTCCTTCTTAAAATTGTGTTGGAATCATGTTAAAAATGTTAGAACTGCAGATGCCCAAAAAAATATTTTTGAATTGGATACCTTACATATGTCTCTTAGACATAGGGACACACTATCTAATAGGGACATACAGTGTGTCCGAGCTTCATCACAGGTTATAAGAGATATAATTGCCGGTCACCAATTCTATTAGACCTTAGGATATACATCGAAGATAGAATTTTATTAGGACGTCGAGTGTAAACAGTATAAACAGGATGAATTGAGAGCAAATCGATTATTAGAATAAATCTGTGAATTTCCATATCTCTCATCTGTCTCTATTCGCCAATTTGAATTGCTACCACGGTACAAAACGACGTATCACTTCTACATGCAGCAAAATATCAAAGAGGAATCGTCATTTTCCAATAGACAAAATTCATAAACTACACAAGACAAATAAACAACCTCAACCGCTTAAATTTTCAACAATTGGAAACAGTAGAAACACAGTCGTACCAAATAATAAAGAATCGAAACACAAACGAAAACGCCTCGCAGATAGGGTTACCTTTTGTGCGCCTGAACGAACTTCGAATTCTTAGCGTCCTCCTCTGTCAAGAAAACGAGATAGTGAATTACTGAATTACGATTCGATCGTAGAGAAAACACAGTTAAATTCATCAGAAAGAGAGAGAGAGAGTGATTAATGTGCTGATTTACCGGTAAGGCCGAGGGAGAACTTGGTGATTACGGTTCCGGTGACTGCGAATCCAACGAGGAAAGGCCAGTTCCGTTTCCATTCGCGTCTGAAGAAAACGGGCCATGGATCGAACTTTCGCATTTTCTACCTCTTTTTATCGACGCTGCTGTGAATGCAATGCTATTTTCTCAAGCTTGCTTTGTTATTGTAGTCGATGCTACCAAATCGGAGATCTAAAAGGGTTCCTGGTTATACCTTTTGTGAATCCACGTGGATCTAATTCAAATTTAAATGGGCTGCCCAGAGAGAGAAGGCATGGGCTGCTCTGGCTTTTGAGGTCCACACAAGAAGGCAATTCTAGGCAATTGCTTCCTCCACTCCCACATTTGCTCTCTGCACTCCATTAGAATATGATAATGTTCGAAACACCCTTGCCGAAATATTCAAAAGAGAGTGGTGCAGTGGGTGCTGTTAAGTGGTGTGGACGTTTTTCGGCAACTGTGGTGGTGGGTGTTACAAAGAAAGCTTTTCCGACAATGTCATCGTGAGTGGAAGGCAAGTGACTTTTGTTTTCGCATTACGTGGGGGTGTAAAGTGAGTATAAGGTTGTTGTAGTATTCGTATTTTGAAAATGGATTCTGAAAAATGAATTCCAGAATGGGTTGTGAGGTGTGTGAAATGCCTTATGAGAAACATTTTTCATAATACGAAAAACTTTTACGGTTTTTCATAATATAAAAATCTCTTATAGAAAACGTTTTCCATAATACAAAAATCTCTTATGAAAAACGTTTTCCATAATACAAAAATCTCTTATGAAAAATGTTTTCCATAATATAAAACCCTCTTACAAAAAATGTTTTCTATAATCCAAAAACTTCTTATGAAAAATGTTTTTCTTAAGACATCTCACAAACTCCCACAACCCAATTTCTTCCAAAAAAAATGTTTTTCGAAATATCCTAATCTCTTTTGTTTTCGTTAACAAACATATAAATGTTATAGACTACAGAAAGCAAATGTGGCTGCATGAAGCAATTGCCGCAATTCTATTTCTACATTATTTTGATGGTGTTATTTGTTTTAATAAAAGATAAAACTTACAAAGTATAATATATATTATTCTCCAATTAAATATAGGTTTATGTATTTAATAAATACTTAATTAAATTTTAAGTCACTCATAATTATAAATATGGACATTTTTAATTGAATTTCTATTAATTTTTTTTGTTTTTTTAAATATTTAAAAGTTTTATATTTTTAAATTGAGTTTTATTATTTAATTTTTTTATTAACTAAAGGACGTAACTGTTATCTTATATTATAACTCTAATGTACTGACTTGTTAAAAAATATAAGATTTTATTAAAAAATATGAAATTCAACATGTTTTCAGTGAAAAAAATAAATTCACTTACAATTTTATATTAATGATGATATTATTTTATATTAATAATAACATCTCACATGTTTTCAGGTGTGAAAGTAAGACAATAGAATAAAATAATAAGGAAATATTTGCTTTAACAAGAAACAGATGACATACAACCAGATGTTAACTACTGATGTGGTTTAATTGTGCGTGGATAAGGATAAAACAAAACTTTTCTTTTTTAAGGACATTTAAGGTATTTTGTCGCATAATTAGATTTTAAGTATCTAAATTTAAGATTTGAAACCTGATAGGAGTCCAGTGCACCCATTTGCATAAGGGAGATTTCGTGTGAGAGGTTGTGGTGGCGAGTGATGGTGGGAGATCGTTGACGGTGGCGAGCGACGGTGGTGAGAGAACCGATGGCAGCGACAATGGTCAAGAATCGATGGCGGCGACAGCAGCTTCGGTGACTACAGCGGATACGACTACAGTGGCGGCGATAGCAGTGGCGAGATTCAAGATATCTGAGATTCAAACTCACTGCTTCTCAACCCTTAATGGAACATGCTAGGCAACGTTTTAGATAAAACCCTAAACATGGAAACCCTAAAAATGACTCTCAGTACCACACTGAAATGTTTTTTACGTCATTTATCTTGTCCACATCAGTGCCACATAAGATTATAAAGTGGGTGTGTGCCAACTATGATTGTCAAAGTATAACTACTCAAATAATAATTAACTCAATTTAATTGACAAGAGTTCAATTAAAAAATATAAAATGTTAAGTATTTATTAGATCAAACAAATTTAATGGAAAACAATTAAAAATACTTAATTTTAGAAGATTCAAAACTTATTTAAACCTTTAATAAAATATAAATTTCAAATTTAATTTAATTGAAGAACAACACCTATAATATATCACATCATAAGATTTTGTCCTTTAACAAACGAATTTATGTTCAAACAAACCTCATTCTAACCTACAAACATGTGTTTGGAACTATATTTGAAGTTTTCAAAATAAAAAAATTTTCTATTGTTTTAGAGTTTTAGGTTTCAAAATGTTTTATCATGTCAAATGAACTTGAACCTTTCCATTTATTCCTGTAACTTATACGTATACATATGACAAAAAAAAACTATAACTTATTTTATTTATTCCATTTTTGTCGTGAACAAGAAACTAACTTACCTCTAAAATATTGTTATTATATATAAAATATGGGTGGACCATATTTTTTTTTAAATTATTAGTCACAAGTTAATTTATACGCGACATCGAGTCTTTTTCTTAATATATTACCTATCTCATTTATCTCCAGTTCTATCCATAGTAAACTTTCTCAAATTTAAATCTTCTGTCCCAAATCTCTTATTTGTTTAATACTTTCCAAAAAAGTCAATACGTAACCAGAAAAATTTAAATTGGATGAGTAATGAACCAATCTATATGAAAGACACCACTCCACTTTCAAAAAAAAAAAATATTAAGAAAATGAACTAGTAAATCTTACTCTTTCTATATTATTTATCTTCACCGAGCATGTATTTCTAATTCGAGACTTGAATTCCTCGTTTTAAGCAATTATTTACCACTTTTCTCTTACCTTTGGTGTAATTTGAACAGTTTTTTTATTCTTTAAATTTTTAAGCCACTTGGTTTCTTGAGCGTATCAATTAAGCTAATGTAAAATTATAATTATATCTTTTCCCTTTTATGTAAGTAAACTTTATGGTAAACCTGGTAAGATAAACCAGCAACAACATATGACTATGTCAAATAACTCAAGACAACAACAACCAAACAAAAACAAAGCTTATTCTTCTTATTATTATTTTTTTACTTATACAACTACCTACCATTCAAATATACAACCAACAAGAAACTTAATTCTCCATCTTTTACTGTGTCAGCAAGTAATACACTGGTCCCTATCCTTTTTCTCTTTTCTCATTGATTTAAAATGCCAATCTCATATTGAAGTAGTTATAAAATTACCAAGTGGGAAATTCTTCAGGAGTTGACTTTGTGTTAATATTCGTATATATCTTTCGTCTGAATTGAATTTGTTTCTCATTCTCACCCAAACTGAAACCATAAGGATCACAAGTACTGTTCCTACCCCTCATAATGTCCCTTTTCATGAACAAGTTAATTCTCATGAAGCTATTCTCCATCATGAAATCAGCAACCACATGAACATGGCTTCACCTCGTTTCGTCCTCCTTCAGCTCCTCCTTATAGTTTGCTTTCTCTCTTTAGCTTTTGGAGCCACTCTGCCAGAAGATGAAGGTACTAAATTTAAGAAACAAAAAGTATATTTAATTTATAAAAGAATTTTGATAATTTTTTTTGGCACAAGTAAGCTTTAGAGTAGTGGCAAATGAGTATACATTTTTTTTCTACCCACAAAATTATTTGAATTGTTTAATAATCATATTGAATGTAGTGGAAGCTCTGAAAGACATAGGTGAGACACTTGGGAAGAAGGATTGGGATTTCAGTGTTGATCCATGCAGTGGAGAACACAATTGGACATCACATACTAAAGTGAGAGGGACAGAAAATAATGTTACTTGTGATTGCTCTTTTGAGAATGCCACAATCTGCCATGTTACTAACATGTACTTCTCTCACTCTCTTTATTTCTTCAAAGTTTCAATATATTGTTGTCACTAACAAAATCATTAGATGTGTCTTTCAGTTTCAATCAGATTAAATAAAATTCAGTATAATTTTTGGCAAATTCTGACTTGATCTAAAAAAAATCAAATATGTTGATACAGTATTTATTAAGAACTGAAAGTTGAATTAAGTGTTTCAACTAAAATTAAAACTCATCTTAAACACTTGGTTATTCATTTTAAGTCTCAAAAATTTAATATTTTAGATAAAGAGTGTGTTTTTCCACTAATACATAAAACATTTGAACATCTACAAGATCTTCAATTTCTCATGCTAGAATGATGGGAAAAATTCAATATTTCTTGAAAAAAAGTAAATGATTAAGTAATTTGAGTAAATGTCATTTGGAATTGTATTTTGAGTAGGAAGGGGTGGAATTTGTGAAATTCTAAAACATTTTTTTTCAAGCTCCTCTAGAAAAAGCATTTTTGATTGTTCAAATATTTCTTTTCAAATATATTGATCAACAAATCTAAACAAGGGTAACCAAAAATCTTTTACAATATATGTGAATAGAAATAATTCAAAAACCATAACAATAAAAGTTGATAAAGAAAAAAAATACACATTTTTTTATTTAAAACACTACAAGAAAAAAGTTATTTAGAGACTAATATTTAGCTACCAAATGAAATAATTGTTAATTGTGACCAAAATAGTCACCAAATTAAATTTTGGTTGCTAAATAACTAGTAATAATTGAATTTAGTGACCAATTAAGTCAAATAATTGGTATATAAGATTAGATACCAAAGTTTCAGTTACCTATGCCATTAGATTCTAAATTGATATCTAATTAAGTTAGAGACTAATTTAGAATCTATTTTGTAGTTATTTAGCAATCAAAATATATTTTGGTAACTATTTAAGTCACAATTAGTAATCATATCATTTGATAACTAAAAATTAGTCTCTAAATAACTTTTTTCTTGTAGTGAAATTCACATCTAAGCAAGTCTTTAAGTTCATATGTCAGTGTTGATTTTTTTAATTTAAAATTTAAATCAACTTTTGAATTAACTTGTCTATTTACTTTGTATTTTTCTATTTATATTTAAAATTTCACATAAATGAATTGTGTACATTTGGTCCATAGTTTTAACATTTTCTTGAATTAACTTGAAATTAAACACATTTAATTGGCTAAATGAGCATGCAGACTTTTGAAAGTACAAAATCTCAGAGGCACTCTCCCAGCAGCAATGGTTAGATTGCCATACCTTCAAGAAATGTATGATATTCTTTGACTTTTGCTCACTTTAATTCAACTAACAACGTGTTTTGTAATTTTCAATTTTGCATGGCACTGTCTCTCTGTTACAGTGATCTTAGTCGCAATTACCTGAATGGGACAATTCCTATGGAGTGGGGCTCATTGAATCTTGTCCACATGTATACTTTCTTCAGTTTCTCTGTCAATTTTCTCTTCACCAATCAATAAATACACACACAAACAATGCTACTACTCTCTCTGTTTCATAAGAACTGCACTTTAAGATTATTTCTTATTCCCTCAGTTTCACAAATATTGTGATTTAAGGTTGTTTCACAAGAAGCTAATGACGGCAAGATGTTTCATATTTTTTATAGTTCTCTGAGTGCTAATCGACTAACGGGTTCAATTCCACCTGAGCTAGCAAACATCTCCAGTCTCCAAAGTTTGTGAGTTTTTTTTTTTTTTTTTTCTGGTTACCATGCATTGCTTTTAAGCATTTATCACCTCATCTGGATTTAACTTTCGCTTTATGTGAATAGGACCCTTGAATTCAACCAACTCTCTGGAAATCTTCCTAGTGAGCTTGGGAATCTTCCAAATATTCAAAGATTGTATGACATTTATTTTGCTTTCATTTTTTCCATTCAACTTTAGTACTTTGTTTAGGTTGTTCGCTTTCCTTTTTGTTCTAAAATATCAAATGTCAATGCTTATTGATTAGACCTTGGTTTCTCTTGACAATTTATTGCTGTTTTTTTAATACTTTTAGGCTACTTACCTCCAACAATTTTACTGGAGAGTTGCCTGCAACATTTGCAAGACTCACTGCCTTGCAGGAAGTGTAAGCTTCCCAATTTCTTACTTATAATACACTGATTAGTGAATATTAAATTAGTATATATTGTTATTTTAAGTTCCATCTTTAGCTAAAGTATTTTTTTTGTTTATTTGTATCACATTATGCAGTCGACTAGGGGACAACAATTTCTCTGGAAGCATACCTGATTTTATTCAAAGCTGGACAAGTCTCCAGAAACTGTGAGAATTTATCTTTTGTTCTGTTATAGTGGTACCAATGTTATCTGTTCATGATTGTTGAGGAACACAAACCCTTGATCTCAAAGAAAATTTCTTTTGTTATGATATGACAGAGTGATTCAAGGAGCTGGATTAAGTGGGCCAATTCCTTCTGGAATTTCACTACTTGAAAGTGTAACAGACTTGTATGTCTGGTATCTTATGTAGTAAGCGAGGTTTTAAATTTACTTTCATTTTAGTTGTGTTTATCTGTGCTTAAAATGTGATGTGCAGGAGAATTAGTGACATAGACGGATCAGACTATTTTCCTTTTCCCCAACTTAACAATCTGTCAAATTTGGAAATTTTGTGAGTTGATTGTATCAATTAGTACTTTGTGCACATTGTGGGACAATGACTCAGTAAGGCAATGTTTTCAGAACAAGGAAATTACAATTCTGATTTCCTTTTGCTGTCTATCTTACTGTTTCGCAGAATTCTGAGGAGTTGCAATATTAATGGAACCATACCTGAATATCTTGGGACTATGTCTAGTTTACAAACCTTGTAAGTTCTGTTACTCCCATTATGCTTCAGTGCAACTAATTATACCAATGCTTAATATGCTTATGTACAATGTTCTTCTATTACTTTTAAATTTCAATAGTAATTTTATTTTGTACCAATGCTTCAAAAAACATAACTTCAATTTTCCTCGAGTTTATGACATTATAGAATGTTTTCTAAGCTAATTTCCTTCAGCTTAGTCTGGTTGCAATTTTTTTCAGAGACCTCAGTTTTAACAAATTAAGTGGACAAATTCCAAGCAGCTTTGAGTATGGCCTAAGAAAGACAGATTACATGTAAGAAGTTTGTTAATTTCCTTTCTCTTCCTCTAAACTGGGCTGGCATTTTCTGGTAACCAATTAGTGCTGTTCACTTTCATTTAGGAGCAATAGTATGCTTCTACTACAATTTTCACCATGATTCTAGGACTTGAATAAATCACAAATTTTATACATGGTAATTTCTTTATATTCTTTAATTGTAGATATTTAACTGGAAACATCCTCACGGGACCTGTACCTGCATGGGCAGAGAAAGAAAAAAATGTGTAAGTTTTATTTCAATGTTTTTTTTTTATGTTATGATTCCTTAAATTGAATAGTTAATGAGTTCTAAGGGGAAAGAGACTTTATAAGCATGTCATTTGTTGTCTTTTATTCCCTTATAAAATGTGTCTTTCGTCTTTTATCTTCCTTCTCTTTTCTATGTGAAAAATCTAGTCTTGGTTGTATGATTTCTGTTTGTATCAGTACTTGACCATCACCTATGCAGTTGCGATTATTGATCACCAAAAACATTTAAAATGATTAAAACATAAAATTTGATTAGACTTTTCATATACAAATTATAATTCCCTAAATATTTGTTGCAGTTATTTTATATCTTAAAGAATGTTGTGGCACTGGATCTAGATTGTGCATAACTTTGTATTTTTTGAACCAAAAACTAGTATTTTGGGGGAATTTGGAAGAACTTAAGGGGAGCTTAAGGCTCCTTCTGGCTTAGTTCAACAACTTCTCGGAGAACCTCATCAATACACACTCCTTTTAGTTTATTACATCATGTTTCATGCTCAAATATGTCATAACCCTTAATCTGTTAAGAGCTTATCAGACAAGTGCTTGATTAAAGTGTTTACCTGAAGGCACCTTTGAGTTACTATACTAATTGTTATAGATTTCTTTCTAGTTCTCACTCTAAAGAAGTCTATCTGTTTTGCATCTTGTTTGATTTTCTGAATCAAATTTTATAATCTGAACCAGAGATCTTTCGTACAATAACTTTACCATGGAAAACTCAGGGCAGCAGCCATGTCAACGTGGAAATGTGTAAGAATCCTTGCATATGAGAACATTTGTTTGAAACTTAAAGAGCCTATCCGAGTCTTAACCTTCTGTTGTATCCCATAGGAACTTGTTTGCAAGCTCCTCTATGGACAATAGCTCGTAAGTTTGATGTATCTTTTGACATTTCCCTTTCATACGGTCATTTTGAAATTTTATATGATGGGATCATGCTAAATAGCTTTGTCACTTTGGTCATTCTTTCAGAGAATCCGTTTCATGTTTAAAAAGTGTTGCCTGTCCTAAAAGTAAGTTTTACTTTTCTTTATTTATAACAAAATTTTATACACAGATAAATTGTCACTAACCTTTACTTGTTTACCATGTTTGAATGATGTTAACTCTTTAATTAGTAAATATATACCAAATCGAACAAGTAGTAATATTGGAAAGTCCAAGTATCATTTGGCAAGAGATTTGCACAAGTTTAGCCAATATGAAACGTGTTTTAACAATGATTTTTAACACCAATTTTGAAAAGAGTTCATAGCATAAATACAGTCCAATATATATGATAAAAAAAGTTGCTATCACACTTATCAAATACCACATTAAAAAAGCTTACCGTGAAGTTACAAATTGCTAATAACCAAGTTTTCCAAAATACCATGGTGTTAAAACTATAAATTAATAATTTGCATTACGAACCACATAAAAGGTCACAATAGTACAAATAGAACTTTGGAATTTTGATGATCTATAATCACAATTGACTCTTTCTTCTGATCTGTCTTGCTTATGGGGATAGTGGAAATTTATCATATATGTCTAATACCTTTTACTCACTAATATGGTTGTCCCAGAATCATACTCTCTTCATATAGATTGTGGTGGAAAGCAAGTAACAGTCGATGGAAATGAAACATACGATGACGATTCAGATAATGCAGGACCAGCTAGATTCCACTTAAGTGGAAAAAACTGGGGATTTAGCAGCACTGGTCACTTCATGGATAATGACCGTGCAGAATATTATATTTGGCTAAATCAATCTAAGCTTTTCATGTCTGATGCTGAATTATACATGGATGCACGTGTTTCTCCCATTTCTCTTACTTATTATGGATTTTGCCTGGGAAATGGAAACTACACTGTGAATCTACACTTTGCAGAGGTCATGTTTACTGAAGATCAAACATATAATAGCCTAGGAAGGCGCATATTTGATGTCTACATTCAGGTAAATTATCTCAAACTTTTGTAGTTTTGTTTTGTCTGTCATGAGTATTTCATTTCATAAAATTGAAAAGCCCTTTAGTCAAAGTTGGCATATTCAAATTTCATATCTTCAAATTTTGAAAAGAAATTTTGATTAGAGATAAATTTGTTCTTTTATAATCCATTTGGAACATTAGAATACCCAGAATATCACATATCAAGTGGAGAAGTTTCCCCACCTTGGTACCTCATTTCGTTCATGAATTTGATTACTACAGTTAATTAAAAGAAATTACAATATTGCATACTTAAAATTGTAGCCATTATGAGGCATTAAGGTTGGTTTTGATTTCTTGCAGGGAAATATGGTGCTGAAGAATTTTAATATTGCAGAAGAAGCAGGAGGAGTTAATAAAGCAATCATAAAATCATTTACCATTGTGATTAGTAGTAACACGTTGGAAATTCGCCTGTATTGGGCTGGGAAAGGGACACTTGGTATTCCATTTAAATCAGTATATGGTCCTCTCATATCAGCTATTTCTGTAAATCCCAGTGAGTTGTACTTCTCATTCAGTACTTAATATTCATATAGCACCTGGATGTTACCATGCAATATAAGCTCTTGTATAATAATTTTTTCTATTATAATCAAGCAGACTTCATCCCTCCCTCAGAAAACGAAAGTAGAATGTCTGCAGGTGCCGTGATTGCAATTGTGGCTGGTGTGGTAGTTTTTCTAGTCCTGATATTTGGTATACTTAGGTGGAGAGGCTGTCTAGGACAGAAAAGTTCTTTAGCAAAAGGTAATTGCAAATAACTTATTCTATGATGATGATAAGCTTTGTGCCTTAACTTAAGGGCTTTCAATGAGCATGCAACATAAATTTTCGTATGCACCTAAATTTAGGGCATGTAGTTAACCCTCAAAGCTAGTTAATTATCTTGCTACGAGAAATGAATCAACATATGGATTCTTCAATGAAGAGTATATAACCTTGCTGTTATTAAAACTTTTAATAATGTTCTTTGGAAAACAAACTTCACTGTTTATTATTAACACTTTTGTAACTCAAGACACTTGATTGTAACCCTCACACTCGTTTACTTGTTCTTGCTTCTTAACTCCTTAAACATAATGATGATAACTTCACAAGTAACAAAGTGAACTCATTGACAGGGTAACTAAGCTTGGATATATATAGAGAACTAAAGAGATGTTACTAATTAATGACTCTAGATTTATTAAAGTGTCCATCATTGATCAATTACATCAACTATCCACCTTTGGGAAACATAAAACTCTGTTAATCAACCACTAGTGATTTGTCTGTGGATGATTGATCCAGTGTGCCAATGGTTACAAAAGTATTAATAATATGGAATTTTCTCGACCACACGAAATCTGCAGTCTTTCTTTGTTTAATTGACAGAGCTAAAGGGTTTAAAACTGCAAATGGGTATATTTACCTTAAGACAAATCAAAGTAGCAACAAACAACTTCAACAAAGCCAACAAAATTGGAGAAGGAGGGTTTGGTCCTGTGTACAAGGTAACTTGGACAGTATGGCATATCCCCTCAATTATTATGCATCTATTTTAATTGAAGATGTTACGTTTTGAGGGAAAAATCAACATTCCAACCCAGCAAATATATTGCATTGTTCTATATGCAGGGAAATTTATCAGATGGGACAATGATAGCAGTCAAGCAGCTTTCTTCCAAATCAAGTCAGGGGAACCGTGAGTTTATAAATGAGCTTGGCATGATTTCAGCTTTGCAACACCCTTGCCTTGTTAAACTTTATGGATGCTGTGTCGAGGGAGATCAATTACTGTTGGTCTATGAATATATGGAAAACAACAGCCTTGCTCGCGCTTTGTTTGGTAATTTTTTCTTATGAAGCTAATTTCAGTTGTCCCTTCTCTGATTTTTCCCATCTTCTAACTTGTATGCATATGTAATTTTTGTGTAATTCAACACTAATGAAGGTCCAGAAGAACATCAAATAAAATTGGATTGGCCTACAAGGCAAAAGATATGTGTTGGTATTGCCAAAGGTTTGGCATACCTCCATGAAGAATCGAAATTGAAAATTGTTCATAGGGACATCAAGACCACTAATGTGTTACTTGATAAAGATCTCAAACCAAAGATATCTGACTTTGGTTTAGCCAAGCTCAATGAAGAGGACAATACCCACATAAGCACCCGAATTGCTGGAACTTAGTGAGTTTCTATGTGTTGATTTTACTATATAGATTTTATGAAGAAATGTTTTTTATGCATGATATATGATTAGACTATGAAGCAATAAAACAGAGAGGTTATCAAAATGCATACCTTGTTGAATTGGATTTAGCCAACTAGTTAGGATTAAAAAGCAATTCAGGATGCAAAAGCTTAAGCAATTAACACGTTTCTTTAATTAATAGCTAATAAGTTTTCTTTGTGCAGTGGATACATGGCTCCTGAGTATGCCATGCATGGCTATTTGACTGACAAAGCAGATGTTTATAGTTTTGGAATTGTTGCCTTGGAAATTGTAAGTGGGAGGAGCAATATAATTCAACGACATAAAGACGCATCATTCAATCTTCTTGATTGGGTAAGTCCTTCCATAAAGTGTTAAAAAAATGTTATTTTCCTGTAAGAACCACAATTTTCACAGTTGCCATATACTATTACTTGTGACTACTTATTTTATCAAAAAAATATTTTATTTGATTTGGACTAGAATTATACTAGAATCCAACATAGATTATAACATAGATAAGATTATATCATTTTGTTTACCAGGCATATATGCTAAAAGAGAGTGGTAATCTAATGGAGTTAGTTGATAGTAGATTGGGTTTGGACTTCAACAAAAAGGAGGTTACCAGAATGATCAATGTGGCTCTTTTATGCACCAATGGCACTGCCTCCCTCAGGCCTACAATGTCCTTAGTGGTAAGCATGCTTGAAGGTAGATCTGTTGTTCAGGAGTTCATTTCAGAGTCAAGTGAGGCATTGGATGAGAAGAAGTTGGAAGCAACACGACACCATTACCAAGAGATAGAAGAAAATAATTTAAATGAGACCAGCAATCAGAGTTTCTCAGTGGATGACACATTGGCCACTTCTTCTATGTCTGCAACAGATCTATATCCTATAAACATGAATTCTTCATACTGGGATAAAAGGGGTTGGTGAGAAACCTTGAAAACAGATATTGCTTTGAACTTCTATGAATTACTTTGTCATGAGTTGGTGTGTACTCCATTTCTTTTGCCTATAGATCCTTTTGTGACTACTTTGTCATGCTTAGTGGTATTATTTAAATGTGTAACTGGATGCACATTGAGCTTCATAAGATTATAACTTCTGATGAAAACATGAAATAAAAAAACATATAGCATCTCAAGTGTGAGACTAGATATTATTCACTTTGAACTTCTCTATCTCATATTTTTTTGACATCACTTTAAAATTGAGATATGCATTTTTAACTATAAATAATACTATTTAACGGAACAATGACGTTAGATCACAAATTAATACATCAAATAAGTTCTTAGAAAAAAAGAAGTAGGTCACCAATTGATATATTTAAATATCAAATCTTTCTTTAGATAACCATAGTTGGACATGCATTTTCACACTACTATACTTTATATGTAGTAATAAAATAAGTCATTTCTAATTTGAAAGATCAAATTAATTACAATAATAAAATATACTTAAATTTTTTCTGTATCACTATTCTATCAACAGTAGCAATGAAATACAATTAAGAATTAGACTCTATCAATAATATGGGTACCAAAAGTAAGTACATAAATATTTAAAACTAAAATAATAAAAGAAAAGAGAAGCAAAATAAATAATAGGTAATACTTACTAAAGAAAAGAAAATTGCAATAGTCTTATCTCTAAGACTAAGGAGAAAACAATAACACCATATCTTGAAAATAAAAAATAAAAAAAACAAGGAAAACATTAAAGTTTCTTCTTTTAATTTTTTCTAAAACACTAAAACATTAAAATAATAATAAAGAAAATGAAATAATTTTGGTGTATTTTACTAAGAAATCATTATGCTCTTTTATAAAAAGAAAAATAAGCATCAAAATAAAATTTTCCCAATATAAGACTTTTTTTTTCACATGTGACTAATTCGAAAATAGTTCAACAAGGATAATACCAATAAACAAATTTGGCTAGAACAATTCAATCTTATAAAACTAATTTATAATTTGTACTTACTTATATTTTATATTTTGACATTATTTCTAGTTAGTATAGAATCTTCAATAAATATCATTGAATAAAATTTCTACTGAAATATAATTTTATTAAACCACCCAAAATTTTTTAATTGAATCATCTTTCCAAAAGTTAAATTCTAACTAAATTTCTTGAGTTATTAGACCCAATTTTTTAAAGACCAACCTCACTTGATTTACATAAGATAACGAAAAAATTCTCTCAAAATATATTTCTTGAGTAAGTTGATTAACCAGACAATTATCAAAGAAATTGCAAAGAGATGAACAACACTAGGAAGATGAGCCCTAAAATTGGTCGATGGCATCATGAAAGTACTTGAAAAGGTAATACATGAAGATGCAATAAATAGCAAAAACATGATAACAACAGTCTATAAGAAAAAGAAACACATAAGTAGGGTTTGTATAAACTCTCCATAAGTTTCATGATCCTGTCACATCACATTAATGATACATATCGATCTATGAATTTGACCTACTTTACATTCTCTTTATAAGAATCTTGGATTACCACTCATGTACGGCAGGTAATGTATAATTAAAGACTGTGTGCTTAGTTGAATACAGAATAATTCAGGAGAAGCGTATGGTCTTTGATTCCCACGTCTTTATCCATGCGTTAAATGCAAGTACAACTTAAGGAGTTTCAGACCGCAACTGCAAATTTGATTCTATATTTATTGTGATACACTACAAGAATCAGGTTTTCAACCATGGATTTTTATTTTTTTTTGTCTGCGAGTATATATAACTTTAAATATGCGCTAATTTTGCGTCCACTTGTGTAGAACGCCATAATAGATAGAATTACTATGCAGAACAATGTTATGCCACAGAAAATTAGTGTTGAAAGGGTTATTGATTAATGACTTCAATGGTGGCAAAATATCAAAGACTGTAGAAGATTTTATAGATTAAACCTGCATAGACTAAAGTCAATTAATAGTTGCCAATGTGGAAGTGAAGAGAAGAATAATAACACTACAAACAAAGGCATTAAATTTTAAGGGTAGTAGCAGACATTCTATTTTGGGTCTTCAGCAGTGCCGTTTGTGGACTGCTTAGAAGCTAAGTTAGGGTTAAGATTAAGAAACCATGTTCATGCATGGTGGCTTATTAAGCTTTATGTACATGGCAGCCTTAGAAATGTGTAACCATAGTTATGCAGTTAGATTAACACAATTAACCTTATAAGTTCAACATGACACACTATGTATCCTCAATGATTAAATGGGTTTAATGTCATTCATTTAATTCTGCATATATATTGAGATCATCTATCTTTTCAACACAGAGAATCTTAATCATATATTTCAACTTATAAACATGATTTAATAGAAGTCAAGGATGAGTTAAGAATATATTTTTATTGGCTTAATAAGAACAAGCTATTTATGCAGAAGGAAGCTACATTCATGTCCAAAATTTTTAACTTTCTTTATTTTATATATAATTTTTGTATATGTAAGATAAAATAAATAAAAATTTATGATAAAAAATGATTTTTTTTATCATCAAAGTTTACTTAATTTAACCATGTAATTAATTCGACAACTCTTTTACAACATATAAGTTTATATATTTTTTATTTTAAAATTTACAATATAAAAAAAAAAAAACTAAGAATGTATTTCGTAAGACTAATAAAATAACTGCTAGTTTATTTGACTAAACATGTAACCTACTTTGACTAAGGGAATGTGTTTGACAAGAATGTCAAGGTAGCTTATTTTATGAGTTTTCAACTTATGAATTATAAGTTATTTCACATAAGTAATAACTTGCAAATTGTTTAATTTTCTTTCATTACTAATATTTTAATATATTTTCTCATTAACCTTAATTTCTTTTGATTTATTATAATCTATTTTAATTTTATTAAAACAATTAATTATTGCCTAATTATTATATTGATTCTAGTATTTGCTATGTTACTTTCTACTTTTTATGCAGTTTAAATTAAAAAAAATAATATTACAAATTGAAGTAACAAAAGTTTATTAAGAAGATATTATGTAAAAATTAAACATAATAAATTTGTGAAAAATAAATTCAATAAGGAAAATTTTAAATTTATAAATAAAAAAATCAACATTTTGAAAAATAAATAAAAAAATGAATTTGATTAACATCCATCATATAAAATCGTTTGAATAAAATGACTTGTTGAAATAAGAAACATATAAACTCTTACAAAATAAATATATGTACTGAAAAATTTAATAAAAATTTAATTATTTCAAAAATTAAAGTTATGGTTTCATAATAATATATTTGTGTTTAAAAATAAAAATATAATTTATATAATAAAACTTATGTAATAATTTCATTTTATATTTATCAACTAGTTTATCCAATATTTTTTTTTATCAAATTAATTAGTATATTAGTTCATAACTTCAAAATTACCAACTAGTTTGTTAGTTACCAACTAGCTCATCAAGCAATTTATTAAAAAAAACTAATATAAAAAATATAATACTAACTCCATGTATAATAAGGTAATAATTTTTTTATGTATATACTAATTTTATTTCAATATATAATTTTAAATAAATACGTCTTAAAATTTGAAATAAAAAAAACACATTACATTTACATATTAACATGGTGGTAGATCTTATTTATATTCTCATGCTAAATTTAAATCCTTTAATTCTAACACTAGATTTGAGTTTTTGTATATATAATTAAAATATAAAATAGAAATATACTATATATATATATATATATATATATATATATATATATATATATATATATATATATGTGTGTGTGTGTGTATGTATCAAATGAAAAATATCTTTATACATTATTATAAATTATTGAATAAAAGTATATATATATATATATATATATATATATATATATATATATATATATATATATATATATATATATAAAATATAT
>Ga0209489_105002_pt1 | contig 23663 bp, 6 predicted proteins | sample SiratrowhiteBW_FD_187527 | JGI IMG/M metagenome (GOLD analysis project Ga0209489, IMG submission 187527) | Root nodule microbial communities of legume samples collected from California, USA - Siratro white BW (SPAdes) (version 2) | ecosystem: Host-associated > Plants > Roots > Nodule | place: USA...
TCACTAATGTAAAAAAAATTGTACTTGTTTAATTTTTTGGATCAAATTGGTTTAACAATCAAGATTGAACAAAAAAATTATAAAGATTTTAAGGAGAAATTGTCAAGGGGTTGAGAAAGAATGATATGTATATCTTAGACAATTCAATAGTTATCGTGCATGTGTCTATTGCAAGTCAAACGATGCAAGATAAGACAAAATAGTCACACTTGAAGATGTGACACACTAGTGAGAGGTTGGTGGAGCTGGAAAAGTAGAACTTGATAGGGGTGATAAAAGGGAGGGCTAGAGCTTTGTAATCATTGCATATTGGTAAAGTTTTAGAGATTAAACTTTAAGAACATGTGTTCAACACCCTTTGAGTATGCTTATGCAAACTTGTGGGGTCCAACAAGAGTCTCAATGGCAGAGGATCTTATTTCCTCACCATCATAGATGATTACTTGAGCAGGATTTTGGTTTATATCTTAAAAAATAAATGAAATTTTTTAGAAGTTTAAATAGTGGCACATCATGGTGAGAATAAGGGAGTAAATTAAAGGTGTTGAGGACAAATAATGGTGTGAAGTTTGTCTCAGGGGAGTTTAATGAGTTTTGCAGGGTGGAAGGCACAAAGAGGCATAAGCCAGTTACATGTACATCACAACAATATAGGGTGGGTGAGATGATGAACAACCATTTTTGGAGATGATGAGATGTATACTTTTAGGGACTGAATTGTCTAAGACCTTGTGGGGGAAGCTGCAAACACAAGCGTCTACCTGATAAATAAAAGTTCATCATCTGCTTCAAACTACAAGACTCCTATAGAAACATGGAGTGGAAGACTTAAAAATTATGAGAATTTGAAGATGTTTGATGTCTTGACATTTGCACATGTCAAGAATGACAAACTAGATTAATGGAGTGAAAGGTGTATCTTTATGGGATACATAAAAGATGTACAAGTTGTAGAGGTTAGAACCTAGAAAGGCTAAATGTTTATTGAACAGAGATGTCACATTCGATGAGATTCAAATAACTATGATGTGCAAAGATCTGGAGAAAAGAAAGAAGAAAGTCCATGTTGAGGTGAAAACTTCTACCGATGGACCAGACCATATGAAAGCACCAAACGACATTAACTAATCTTCCACTTCTTATATTAAAAAACTTAAACACACCGATATTAACTCCAACTATCAACTTATGGATATTAAGAAAAGAAAGATGATAATAGTTATCTACTATATATATATATCCCTCACACTTAACTTAACCAATAAAATATATATTTTACTTATATAGAATAAATTTAATTATATTTTATTATAAGAATTAGACGTTTGTCATGAATGTTAAAAAAGTGCTTGTTGAATCTGATAAATGAATTTCAGTTCTTTTTAATAAAGTAATACATAGTCTCAATTAAATATAAAAATTTTGAAGTTGTGTGGGCGAGGGGTCTCTAAGGATAAACTTTTTCTTATTACAAAAGTGTTAGTTTTTATTTGGGGTTAACTTGTACTTTGGATTTTTGTATCTTTTTACCTACTGAACTCTAGTACAAATTATTTTAAGTTAGGAGTGAAAAAGATATTTGTTTTTAACACTAATTTTGGAGTTACAATAGATTTTTCAAAATTTATAATTTTTCCAGTAATCATCTTACAAAGAATGGAAACATGATATAATTTTCCTGCTATAAAGGTAAAATATTTCAAGAATTATATCACATTCATATCAAGAGTCTACATCAAATTGAAGCTTAATGTGTCAATTAAATTTTTTTAATTGAAAAGAATCAATGATATAGAAGTTAAGGCAATGATGATATTTGACAAGCTGGACTCCATGACCAAACAAATTTTCGGACACAACAAACGATCACCATGGTTATCCCAATCTACAATATGCCCTAGATTTTACATGTGGTAGGCAGGGGAGTTTTGGAAGCAAGTTTGCAGTATGAAATGTAATCTATATGCAGAACTGTACAACTGAGGAACCTATATACCGCTATGAGCCTACTTGAAAGATCACAAGTTACGTTTAGGCACACAAGCTGCACAAGCTTTTTGCTTTGTTGTGTCAGCTATTTTGCTCTTTCCATGTTTTCATGCTGTGTCTGTGATTTTAGTAGGTATGTAGTGTAGGTCTCTGTTTTTGATTTGTACTAATATGTTTTGAATCATGTAAAGGATTGGAACACTCTTTTGTATTTCATATTTATTAAATTCGGATAAAAAAACCAACAAGTTGCTAAACAAGAAGTGTAATAGTAAAAAAGGCGTAATAATTAGCATAATGATAACACAACAAATTTTAGTTGCCAAACAACACGAGTGAAACAAAGAAAGTGCAACTATTAATTATTAGAAGTGAGACACAACAAACCAAAACCTGAAAAACTAAAATAGCGGTGTACCAAACCAATCATAGTAATCGAATCTGGTGTGACCCAAAGCACGCCAACCAAAATACAAGTATCACAATATTTATAAAAAAATGGTCATTGCCTAGGCCTTCAGTAGTTGGTATGCCCATAATACCCTTCATAATGCAAGTGTTCTGAGACTCTTACCTGACAACCAAAGCAAAAACTCGTCACTGCTCATCCACAATAAGTTGTCCATATTGTTTCCAATAACCAATGTTGGAAGTATGTGTATAATTATTTATGTTATACTAATTATTAACATTTACCTGACGAATTTATCACAATAAAATTCACTAATCACATTAATTAAGTTTAACATAAAATTAATTAAATTATTATGAATGATGCTAGTTTGACACTATCATTTTTCACACTCCCACTTAAAAACCCAGTGATATTATTATTTTATTTTAATTTTTTATATTTATTTTTAGTAATCAACTATAATATTTTATTGTTAAATGGAGTTAGAAGTAAGAGAAAGAGAAAAAGGTGGATGTGAAAGAATTATTATTGGAAAAGAAAGTAGGGAAATTTATTGAAGAAAACTGGGATTGTATACAATATTGATACTGTTTATGCCAATGCAGACCCAGTTCTACACTTGCCCTGTAGAATACAACAAACTTTATTAGTTTTAACGTGTATACGACCACCAGTTGCAGACCGAATATAAGCAGAAGATCCTCCTGAAACTCGAACCAAACAAAATAATATTAAAAGCTTCCAATTTTGTGAGCGAGAGGGCGAGCTTTACACATGGCCTCAAGAGGAATTAGCCTTGACAATGTAATCCAGTTGTTCTCTGTCATATCAAGCTTTTCGTCATTAACTCGTTTCCAGTCAAAACATTGAATGAGCAATCCCACAGTGTAGCTCACACTTTGCATAGCCATGGGTTCTCCAGGGCAAGCCCTTCTTCCCATTCCAAACGCCACCAACTTTTTCTCCTCTCCTTCCACATCAAACCTCTCTGGCTTAAAGCTTGTGGCATCCTTCCATTGTTCAGGGTCTCTCTGCATGGCCCAACCATTGATAATCACTATTGAGTTTTTCGGGACATTGTATCCTCCAATAGTGATATCTTCTGAAGACACGTGTGGTATCAGAATTGGAGCTGGGGGATACAACCTAAGTGTCTCAAGGATGATCTTCCTAAGATAAGGAAGTTTTGGAAGGTCTGACTCATTCAACAACCGATCTTCTCCCACCACTCTCTCCAATTCCTCTCTTGCCTTCTTCAACACCTCTGGGTGGTTCAATAAATTAGATAAAGCCCACTCTAAAGTTCCAGTTGACGAGTCTGTTCCGCCAAAAAGCATCGCCTACAGTGCAAAGTTCATCATATCAAGTTAGAAACACTAGTTTAAATATTTGTTCAGCATAAGGCATCTCTTTCTCTTTACAAGTTGACACACTATGCAATCAATAAACAAATATATGTATAAATTGATTACCAGAGCAAGGCCTTTGATGATTTGGTCAGTGTAATACTCAGGTTGAGTCTCTTGCAGTTTGAGGAGATGGTCAATCATGGAGTTCTCACGATCCTTGCTGTTGCGGTTCTCGTCCAAGATCTTGTTCAAGATGTTATCATACCTCTTGCTGATATTCTTCAAGCGCTTCTCGACGTTCTCGAAATCGAACCACCTGAGGAAAGGCAAGTAATCACCCTTGTTAGATAAGCCCATGAGTTTGAGCATCTCCGACACCGTATCTCTGAACTCCCTGGCTTCCTCCACGTTCTTCATATCAGTCTCCTCCCCGTAAAACCTCTTCCCCGAAATCATTCTCATGATGTTGTTGTAGGTCAAGTCGCTGAACATCGAAGTTATCTCCATGTGCGCATAATCTTTACTCGCGTTCCTGGCCAGCCTGTGAATCAAGCGCTTGGTTTCGTCGCTTCGGATTCCGGAGAAGGAGTGGACGCGCTGCGTGGAGAGAACGTCGAGGGAAGTGATGCGGCGGAGGTTGCGCCAGTGCTCGCCGTGGGAGCAGGACCCGACAGTGGTGTTGTCGTAGAAGATGTACTTTCCGGAGAGGGAGCGGGGGCGGTTGGCCAAGCTAACGTCGTGTTTGGTGAAGCATTCTTGGTATGCTGCGGGTGAGGAAACAACAACTACAAGACGAGAGCCGAACCAGAGGGAAATGATTTTGCCATATTTTTGGGACATGCGCAGAAAAAAGCGGTGGATTGGTTGTTCGATGAGGTTAAGGTTGCCTATTATGGGAAGAGCACTGGGCCCTGGTGGAAGGTTTCTGAATTTTCTGCTTTGGAAAAGGTATTTGAGAGTAATGATTAAGACTAGGGCAAGAAGCGAGCAAGACAAGAAGAAAGACATGATTCCTGGTTTTTGCACCATAGAGAACTGTGTTACTGCTGTATATCAGTAGCTGCTGATACTGATGCGATATGCAGCATGGGAAGTGCCCTTTTTATAATGGCCACTCATAACACTAGACTTTTAATTTTGCATAAACATGATGACAACTTTATTTTAGGACAATATCTTACTAAACTTTGTCTTGGTCATCATGGAATTAAGCAATATATTTCCTTGTAAATATCATTTTTGGAGTTGAATTTTAGAACAAGACAGAGACTTTTGGTCCGTCAAATAATTAAAGGTGATTAAAAAAAAATAGTCTTAAAATGGTGGTAAGCAGAAATAGGAGGTAGTTGAAAGCCCTCGGTGGTCGCCACCTACCTCTTCTCCTTCATTGCCATCTAACATGTCACAAGTCCACAGACTTTTCTGCATGAACAGAAAAAAAACACTGTTATCATAGAAAAAAAAAAGGTTAAAATGTCTAAGTCTCTATAAATTTAAACTGTTTCATAGTCATGTTTTAAAAATGTTGCAAGTAAAAATTTGTTGTCTCTTTTATTTCTTGTAATTTTTTTAAGTTCTTTTACTGCTAGTAATACTAACTTTTTATGATGACAAAAATAAAAACTATATATAATTGCTAAAATGTCAAGTTGTTAAGACAATTATGTATATGAATTCACTTGGACTCATATGTATCATCAGTGCTGATTATGATGAAGGAGGATGGCGGCTTCAACCATTTGCAAACTGAGAACTAGTGCCACAAAACAAGATTAATATGTAAAATAGTTTTAATAAGTGAAAAATTAATAATAATTAGTCTGTCAATATTTAATCAATAATCACAACTGAATATATATTGGCCTACCATAACGTATAAGATATATTTTCAAACCTTAACCACCCTATATATGTCGATTCTATTATATTTTTTATGAAACTACTTCTTCATTTTTTATAACACATCGAAAACAGAACAGTTAATTTATAACTTTTCAAATGAATACCATTCCATAAATATCTATGAATATGAATGACTGAGAAAAAGTAAACTCATATCATGCATAGTCGAAGTCAGAGACTCGTGCAGTCTAAAAAGTTAGATATTTTTATTATTATTATTATTATTATTATTATTATTATTATTATTATTATTATTATTATTATTATTATTATTATTATTATTATTATTGTTTAGTAACGATATTTATTTTTCTTCTTTATATTTTTGGAACTATTTTACTCTCAAACCTGAAATTACAAATATATTTTAACTGTATATAAAATAATCACTCATCAAATGTAAATAAGTTTTAATTTCGAAGTAAAAATATCTTTTCATAACTACAATTTTTTTAACAACTACATTATAAAAATTTTAATAATAAATATTATATTTAGATAATTATAATAAATATGAATAAAATTTTGAAATAAATAATAATATACTCACTTGAATAATAATTGTATGAAATAATAAAATTTTCAGAAGCTTCAAAGAATTTTGGTATTCCATTCTGCTACTGCAAGTATAGACTTTTCAATGCATTAAATTTTGGGCAACGCAATCAACCATGATTTTTTTTTCTTCTATATTTGGTTTAAGGGATATATCAAACTGTTATATATATATATATATATATATATATATATATATATATATATATATATATATAACTATTGCTTCATCACTGTAAAAAAAATTCTTAGAATTTAATAATTATACACTAATGAAATAAAATTATTTCACACTATGTATCAATCAATCACAAATCACTCTTACTTTTAAGTGAGTAGTTTTGATAAAAAAAAAAATCAATAAATTTATTTTACCTAACATATCTGTATTGGTTATATTTTGCACTCTCAGTATTTAAATTATACTTTTTTCTTATGAATCAAATCATTAAATTATAATAATATATTATTTTAAGCAGTTTATTAACTTTATTCAAATTAAGTAATTATAATATAATAAAACTCATTATTTACATAATTTGAGGTTATTTTTATATTATTTTATAAAACGTGTACCTCAACAATTTTAGTAAATGAACAGAATGTTAAATAATTGTATAGCTTATAAATTTTTATAAACATAATTTGGTCGTGGTCACAACTTGTAAATAAATTTTTAACCTATTATTCCATAAAACAATCTTCAATAATTTAATAATTTAATAATTTGATAACTAATATATATTATTATTCTTTGACCTCAGTTTTGACTTTGATGTTAAGAAAAATTGAAGCTTCGCTGTGATGTTTCGTATGCTCGTGTACAAAATAATATTTCTATATTATAATATACTTTTATGTCTATCAACATAGTACTAATTCAAATTCTTTAACCAATAGTCTGAATTTGAGTTCAAAAAAGCATAGTTAGGAGTACCAGTCTACTAAAAAGTGATCAAATAAATATTTTTTTTTAAAACTAGTAAATGATGAAATGAGTGAATATTTTATAGGAATGTCATTCTGTCAATAAAAAATACAACTTTACATTTTTTTTCTAATTACATATTTATATCGTTCTTTTATTTTACTTTTTTCGTTATGCTTTTCTGTAATACTTTAAGGCCTTCGAAGATTTTTTTTATAATAATTAATCAGTATAATTTCATAATCAGAAAAACAAAAACAGTATGCATTGCATCAAACTATACCCCCTTTATATTTATCTATATATTTAATATTTTAACTATGTATATCTTTCTATTTATTCAATAGTTTTCCTAAAAGTACTTAAAAATTACATATGACAAAAAAGTTTACATTATAAATTTAAGACATAACTTACATATTTAAGAATACTTGTTTACTATAAATTTTAACTACAATATTATTTATATATCATAAAAAATTAGTTTATGATAAATTGTAATTACATAAAATAAGCTTTTGCTAGTTATAATTTTTCACATTTGACTGGTCTTAAAATAGCTATGTTGCCTGGTTTTATCTGTTTTACCCGTCTAAGTTTGATGACGGAAATCCTATTCAAGTTCAATGTTCATCCGTCAAAATTGTCTGTAATAAAAACACAAAAATTTGTCTCTCAAATGAATTTGGTAATGTCTTGAATATGACATGTAACTCTGCATGTCACTTCGAGTTAATGAGAACTGTTGATAACTGTTTCGTAGTTGACATTGATAAGAAATTTTAAATATGACGACAATATGTTTTTTGTTTTAGTTTTTTTTTATACTTATTAATTATTATAATAATGATATACACTTGTGTAATATTGGATATAGTTTATGATTTTCTGGTATTAAATATTTTCTATAGTATATTAATAACTATAATAAAAACATGGTAATAAATATGTAAATATTTATAAGTTTTTAACATAGATTGTAGATGAAATTATGTAAAATATTATTTTCTATGTTTGTTCTTATAATTTTTTTCTATTTAAAAAATTGGATGATACACTTAGGTAGATGTTTACCTTGACGTCTATCTACATGAGTAAATCAATAATAATAAATATATGTTTATATTATTGTATTTTAATTACTAGTATTACTAAACTTATGGTTATTTGTCCTAAGAATAATGTTAACTTTGCTCATTGTGTTGTAAGTTTAACATGGACTTGAAAAAAAAATAAAAATAAATGAGTATGTATTATACTCCTTACCAATATTTTCAAGGCTTTCAATGCCTTGAATAAAATAAATATAAGTCAAAGCACCGACCCATTATGGATTATGATCAATGTAGTAATTTATATTTTCTATATGGTCTTAAATGTAATGGATATGTATACAACCAATTAACATATACAATACTTGATTTTAGTATAATTGGTAAGCTGGTAGCTAGTGTGTCATGTTCAAAATTGTAGTCAACATTTGATATCCTATTACGAAGTAAGATAAACATTATTATTATTATTTTAACAATTTATACATAATTTATATATGTATTTTACAAAATTGTTGAGAATAGTTAGAGAAAATGAAACATTATTCATGGAGAAAGTTAAAGATCTTGAGACCAAATTAGCAACAAAATTCTTATAAGTTATGAATAGATAAATCTTGTAAAACTTTATGTTTGAATAAAACGTTTATTTATGTTTTAATGTTTGAGTTTATAGTTTATGATAGTTATCTATTTATATTTTAAAATTATTTATGAGTGTATTTATAATTATCTCCTATTAAAATTTTCATTTTAAATGTCTAACATTGAATTGAATGTGAAACTCTATATATACTATTCACATATAAGTTAATTAAAAGGTATAACTTATTATTTTTATGAAATACATTAAAGGTATATTACAGTTCGATTTGATTTAGGGAAAATTCAAACTACAAACGAAACTGAATCTTTAAAAAAAAAAAATCCAATTTTTTTAAGTTTTTAAATTATTAGTTTTTTTTTTAGAAACTCTTATATTATCAATGTTAAATATTAACTCTGTAGATTTTGAAAATAATTGAACGTGTATAAAACTATGTTGTATTCTTTATTTATTTATTTCATTTTTTATTACTTCTTTATCTTCTCAACAATTAAAAAACCCACAAAATTATTTCTAAATTTTGGTATATTATTTTAATTGGTTATTAAAATATCTTTTGAATCCATTCATCCCCTTTAATATTATTCATCCTCTTTAATTTATAAAATTGTATCCTGACCAAAAATATAAAATATACCTACTATGTTTTCTATTCGATTTAGCTTTGTAATAACATTTTATGATATTTGTATTCATAAAAGTTGACTAGAATAATTAAAAAAGATTTATAATATTTCATTCAACATTTTCAACTAAATGAGCGCGAACTCCTTAATTATTACAATCACGCATATTATTTATATAGTCTATGATTTTCAGGAATTAAATATCGTGTCACCTATTTTTGTGCAACTTGAATTTGTCTGCTGAAGCCCGAATATAAAGATGCATTAAACCAACTTATTTTCAATTTATTTGAACTTTCTATTTACTTAAACTTATTTTATAACATGCGTAGTTTTAGAAGTGTTTAAAAAAATATTTGAATAAATCTCACAGAATAATTATAAAAAACACTAATAGTATATACGAAAATAGTTTATTTTCTCCTATCATAAGAATAACGATTTCATTAAACTATTTTTTTTAAAAAAAGTCCTAAATATACATTCTATATGAAAGTGTTGACAGGTGGTTGCGATGGCTAGTGTGCAGAAGCAATGTGTTCAACGCATGAATTATATATATTATCTTTCCCCTGAAAAAAATCTTTATCATTTTAGTTCATTGCTTGTGAGACATTATTAAAATAATTTATAAAATTAACAAATCTTAGAAATCACAATCATTTTAGCTTTTGCTAAGTATAATTGAACTTTATACAAAATTCATGAACAAAACCAGACCAAAAATTTGACGCAAAGGTGAAGCAGAAGTTTCTGATATGCCACTGGTCAACAAAGAGTTTTGTTTGTCACTGTGAATTTCAATCAGAAAGCTTTTTTTTTCTTCTGTCAAGCCATGTGTGTAGGAATTTTCAAAGGGAAGAAAGGATCAACGTTACACTGTAGTTATCATTGTTCTTTTTATTATCAGCAAAAAAAAGACGATAATTGTCTTGTGTAACCCAAATCTTCACGCTATTCTAAAAAAATGTGGAAATGTAGTAGCTATCTTTTGTACATTATAAAAATTAATAACCTAATATGTATCTTTGATGGTGGAGGATTAACTATCATAATAATAGAATATGTTTGTCTTCGTCTTAGTAATTCATTGTTGTTTAAGATTTTTATACAAATAAACAATCATCAATTATATACAATATTATAATATCATTTTCAATCTAAAAATTCAAAATTAAATTTTTGTGGGTCCCTTTTTTATTTATTTTTATTCGATATAAGACTTTTCGTTTTCATATTTGGACTTTTAATGTTTTTTTTTTTCAACATTTTTCATTAAAGACTGTAGAAGTTGTAGGTAAGACTTTTCTTTTTTTCTTTCATCACAACGTCGGTTATGTAACAAAATAATAATAATAATAATAATAATAATAATAATAATAATAATAATAATAATAATAATAATAATAATAATAATAATAATAATAATAATAATAATAATAATAATAATAATAATAATAATAATAATAATAGGAAAATTAATGTTGTAGGTTAGAAGAAAATACTCGCATGCTGACGCCGAGTTTGTTTAAAGGTTGTTTTCGTTTCACATGTATAACTAAAAAAAATATTAATTTACTAACACTTTGTTATTTTGTTAACTTATCAGTATACGTACATTTTTTTCATTAGAAATATTCATGCTAATATAATTATTGTAATTTTATATTAAGAGTATAATAATTTAAGCTATGAATACTATAATTCCACACTCATGACTTCTATTATATATATGTGGTGGCGGGGAGACATAATGTCATTGGAATCTTGTGCAAGTTCTGTCTTTGAATGGATTTTTTGATGTAGTTTCTCGTAATTAAGATCAGAAATGGTGAAAAGGTATGTTTTTGAACTGTTATCAAATATCCCACAACCATACTTTTATCAAATATCCCTTTTAAGATAAAGTTTTATTGGAGGAGTTCCTCAAATAATTAAATAATTGGTTTTTATCAATTGAACACACTAAATCAACAACTTTCCACCATCTACAATCTCATAGGGATCTCAAATGCAAATCACACATTCAAGTAGTTATATAATTGTTCTATTTCCTTAAAGTTTCTCATTTTCTCATGGAAACTATTACAAGAACTAAGGATCCTCATGCATAATGCTTTGTTTTTTTGATTTCAAAATGAAGAAGACATTGATTTTCACATGCCCTTTTGTAGGGCATGGTCTCATGAATATGATTCAATGGCCTTCTCAGTGAAAGACACTAACATTATTAATACAAACTTTGTTTCTTGATATCGTAAAGAGTGGATCATAGGTAACGTTGTATTTGATAATCATATTCTTGTCCCCTAATAGATATTAAAGAAAATACATTTTTATATCAGTTATTATTTGTTATATTATTTATGTACTAATCAATTTAAAAATAATATGTAGTGGCATTTTTTCATATTTTTTCTATAATAAATGTAAAATGTAATTTTTTTATATCAATTTAATTTATAATGAATGTAAAAAATATACTTTTTGCATCGATTAAAATATAAAAGCTTTTCTTTCTAATTTTTTTGTTCTTCTCCAACTATACTCACCTCCATGTATATTAGTAATAAAACAAAAGGTTAAACACTCCAAACCCACTGCTACATTTCGCCATTTTTTGTTTCCCAGGTTAAACACTAATGAAGAAGACTTCACATTATTGGGTCCGCAACTCGAACTTTTAAAACCCTAATGTTAAGTTTGGATGAAATTTTTTTAGAAAATAATTTGGCAAAACTGGTGTAATTTTTTTATGAAATTCCTGAAATGGTGTATTTTTTTATTTATTTCCAGATATGGATAAATCATGTATAAAAGATACAATATCATTGTAAAGAAATAGTGGCCTTATTCCACGATTTAATATAAAATTAAATGAAATCGTAAAAAGAGGACACGATCTTAATTTACTAGATGAAACTGTGTTTCTAATATTTCAATTAATGAGTTAATTAATATAGTGAGAATACTGTACGATTTTAATAGGGTTAATATTCTCTACCTAGTCTTCTTCTGTTTATTTGGCACTTGTGATCTATTGCTAATGTGTAACTAAAATAAATGCAAAAAATTTAATTTAATTTGAGTAGAAGAGTGGTTATTTTAAAGAAAAGTTACATGAATTTAGTTATTAATATATGAAATAGATTTAGTTAGTAATAAATATAATTTAAAAACTAACAATAAATTTATATAAAAAATTATATAATATTTTCAAAATTTTTATTCTAAATTTATTGCTAAATCTTAATTTTATTTTAAATTATTTTTATATTAGTAACTAAATTCAAATATCAAACTTAAACTTAATTTTGCTAAATATATTTTATTACTAAATATTAATTTAATTTAATTTTTCTTTTCAAAATCAAACTTATTGTTATTTTAGTTCAATATATAAATCTCATACTAATTTCATTTTTTATTTTAATTTAAACAATAATCCCCTAATCATTTTATTGTTTAATTTCAAATTAACTTTACATTTGTTTCAATTTAATTTCAATTATTTTTATCAATAATTAAAACCATACATTTATTTTAGTTGCACATTAGCAATACATCACACCTGTCAAATAAAACAGAAGAGGAATAGGTGGAGAATATTAACCCTATTAAAATCGTACAATATTCTCACTATATTAATTAACTTATTAATTGAAATATTAGATGCACAATTTCATCTAGTAAATTAAGATAGTGTCCTCTTTTCACAATTTCATTTAATCTTATATTAAATCGTGGAATAAGGCCACGATTTCTTTACAATGATATGTGTCTCCTATGCACGATTTACCCATATCCGGAAATAACTAAAAAAATGCATCATTTCAGGATTTCAAAAAAAAAATTACACCAATTTGGGAAATTTGCCAAATAATTTACTTTTATAGAAAATTTAAAATGTTTTTCTTCAAGTATGCTCTTTACGTATATAATTTTAAAATAAAATATTTTTTTAAAAATTAATAGAATATTTTTATTACTTATAACATTATTTTTTTAATATTTTTTAATATTTTTCTTAAGAAGCTAGAAATTTGAAATTTTTAAATGGTGCTTTCATATCTTATATTTAGGTACGTATATGCTCTCTCAATACAACATCGCTCCTAAACTGCACACCTTATCAAGTTGGATATTTTCTCCTACCCTTTTCTACAGCTAGCTACCAATGATGTGTTATATTAATTTGAAAAATAAAAAAAATTATATTTTAACAACTGGACACCACTTAATAATTAGTGAGGAACAATTTTTAATAGTAAAAATATATAACAATTAAATGTGGAAAAAGACAAAGTACAACAATAACTTTCTCAATTAAAAAATTCAGTTATAAAATAATTTTGAATATTAATATCTCAGTTCAAACATTCATGTAAGCCATCTTACACTAGGAAATAACAAAAAAATACAACTTACACTAAACCATCAAATTGAAGTATATATTATTCTAATTATTTATGCACAATTTGATTAAAAATAAAAGATCAAATACATACTAATTTTTTTTATTTTAAAGATATCATACATATATAGTTTACGTGATAAAAACCTCACTATAAAATTACTGTCTAAAATATTTAATAAAAAACAACATAATAAATTAACATAAATTTCAACAGTGTTTATCCTCATCCTTTAGTCGTTGAAATAATCAAAATAAAGTTCAACGTGCTTGCGTATAAATCAAATTTAACTTTATTTAGCAGAATATATATATATATATATATATATATATATATATATATATATATATATATATATATATATTTGGATGAAAATTACCTCTGACTTACACTATCTTTAGATGATGTCATCTGAATTGAAAATGTTGCATAAATAGTGTATTCTTCTTACAGTGACGCCATCAACTCAAGCTACCTCTCAGAATTATTCACCACCTACCCATTCAATCCAAAACTTCATTTTCTCAGCCTACAAAAAGTCAACTATGCCTCTTCCTCCTCCTGCTAGACAAACTTGTTGCTTTGTCACTCAATAAAAGTTATTACATCTTTATATTAGTTTTCACATGATATATAGTTACATGATTTAAAATATATATATATAAAGGAACATTTGTGTTTTTCTTTTTACTTTCTTAAATATTTTCTCTCTTTTTCGTTCTGATTTGGATGAATTGACCTTTTAGGTTCATCTTTTTTAATTAAACAAAGAAACATTAATAACAGGCGATTAGCTATATAGAAAAGTAAGGAAATGAAAAATGTATTTGAAATATAATTATTACGAAAAATTCTCTAATAAATAGAAATCGACACATTATGAGACAGATTATTAAAACAACATTATATTAAGATGATTTCCGTGCAATTCTTTTTTCACAACTAATATTTTTGAGGAAATAGTCCATACTCTCTTACTAAGTTTGGATTTTGTAAACATTTTACTAGTTTGAATCAAGTTGGATGATTTTTTTATGATGTTCAATTTAGACGGCTAATTTTTTTAGCCGAAAGTTAGACAGAAAACTCCAGAAGCCATGAATAAAAATATTAATCATTTCTATATATGTTGATTTCCATCAAATTCAACACTATTGTCCATCAAATTATAGGAATTTGTGTTTGTCTTTTAGTAAAATAATGGTATATTTAGATTAATTGAAGTGATGGATGAATATTTATCATATTTATTGTTATTAATCATGATATCATATTAAAATAACAACGGTTTAGATATAACTTCTCTATAAATTATTTTAAAAGGAAAAATTAAGAGAAAAAATATAAATTAGATTTTTATAAGTTAAAATTAATTTATGAATATTTAATTTATAGAAAAACAATATAACTTTTTTCTAAATTTTTTATTTTTAACTTATATATTAGTTCATATTAATTTATGAAAAAATTACTTGAACTTTTTTTAAAAGTTGTTCGTGAATTCTAATATTAGCCTTTATACTATTAATTTATTAGAAATTAATTTAGCATAACAAGTAATACTATAAAAGTAAATAGATTTCAGTTAGTACAGTCATGTTTAAATGATATAAAATACTTTTGCATTATTAATATATTTCAATTTTATTTGTACACTGCTATTCTTATAACATTTTCAAATACTATTACAAATTTTCACTTAGATATTTTTTATGATAAAATTATTTTATATTTAGTACTAGTGGAGTTTAACTTGTGAATGCTAATATTAGCAATGTAGTTATCTATTCTTTTAAGGTGTATTAATTATTTATAAATTTGATTTAAGTAATTAAGAAGCTCAACTAAAAATTTATATGGATAGATATTGAAAAAAAAAATAGTTAGTCTCCATTAAGTAAAAGTGGATTTGTAATGTTAAAGATGAAAGGGTTCTCAGAGTCTTAAATTTGTGAGAAAAAATAAATAAAACTTAATTGATTCAACTGGGACTTTTTAGTTTGGCTGAAACTATGTATGTAAGATTTGTTGAGTTAAAGAATATGATGATCTCAATTAGGCATAATTTTTCTTTTATTTGGCATGACATCAAAGCTTATATTAATGTTGTTAAAGATAATTCAAGATGAGTGTTGAATAATAGAGTTTTGAGTTTCTAGTGATATATATTATGCAATTATAAATCAATATTAGAATAGAAAATTAAATCTTATATTTTTATTTATGAAATATAATAGCGTTGAAGTTTCATTAGGACTTTGAGATTAAGCTGTGATGAAACTGTTTGTAATCCAAATTCACATTGCAATTGTAAAGAAACTTCTCAAAAGAATATTGCAGCAACTAGACCCTAATTTAAAACTATATTATCCACCATAGCCGAGTTTAAAACTTCAAATAACTGAAATGTATATACCTAGCGTGAATCCTGCAGAATCTGTGCAGAAAGAGGCTATTTTGTTCTCAACCAAAATATCCAGAAGATTGAATTACAGCATGACATCTTAGAATTTTTATTTATTTATTTATTTATTATTGACCATCTAGAATGTTAATATATATGTATATACTATTTTTTCCTTTGAAATTATTGGTATTGGTACATGACTTGAGGAGGCTAATCCATTCCACAATGACATATAAATGTTTTTTTGACCAGCTTTTGAAGAACCTTCAAGGATACCTTAGATCAAGAGTTTAGTTTGGGGTTCACCTTAATGCATTGAAGACTATGCCTTCACTACACCAACCACCCTATTTCCGCAGCCATTTGTGAAGAAAATAAAATTAACATTTTAATTGAAATAAATTATTGATGTTACGATGACTTCTGACGAATTTATTTTTCAAGAATGATGTTTGAAAGATACCTACTACTTTTGTTATGTGTTTTAATCTTGTCAAATTGTTGTTATGAACATCTATTCATGTTTTATGTAAATTGTCTGGGGCCCAAGTGTGTCATTTACACATACTCACTCACATTTGTTTCACAACTTTATTCTATTTTTTTCTATATTAAATATATTTTTGGAAAAATAATATAAAAGAGGTATTTATGCATATTTCTTCTACTTATTATTAACGTTTGTCTCATTGAGATCCTTACATGGGAATGAGTTACATTAATATTGATACCGTCTGATGGTACAGTTGTTATATCTGTAAAATTTTGTATATAAATTTGAATTAATACTTGATAGACATTTTTTTACGGAAGAAAATGGTGGCACTTTCGTAATATATTGCTGGCAGTGGTTTGATTAATACCAAAGATTAAAAGTAAGCATCAAAGACACCACGAGTGTCTGACTTTGAATTTAAAGTCATGTGTGATGAAACTTGTTCCGATGGGAGTGTGATTTTTGTTTATTTGTTCTCTATAGTCATTCAAACTATAAATAAAACAATATATTATTCAATTTAGTCAAAGTTTGAATGTGATGAATATTATATATAATTAAGAGGGTTGCTCCATAATAAAAGTTAACAGAGTATTATGATAGATATATAGTGGGTGGGTGCTATATAAAATCCCTCGTGTCACTATATAAAATCCCTCGTGTCACATGCTTCATCACCCAAGTGCATGCACATGCACATAAACACGTATAGTTCTTCATCACTATTACTTACTGGAACATTCTCGGTGTATAACATCACTGCAATTAACCAGGTTTGCCAGGGCCACACTCAGTCTAGCTAATGGGGTTTTTTTTCCTCACAAAATAGTTGCTTTATGTTCCTAGATACCTTCTTTTGTTGAAGTGATTTATTAGTTACATGATTCATTATATATTAATTCAGTTTTAAAGTTTTTGTACTGGGTCGTGTTAAATATTTTTAATGGATGAGTAATTTTCGGTTTGGATAAAGAATTCTAAAACGATAATTTTTATTCTTTTTTAAGGAAATTTAAAAGTATTTTTCTTTTTTCAGAGATATAGGTTCTCTGTAGAATTTAAGAATATATTAAAATTTTTAAAAAATTATGAGATTATTTTCTTATTTAAAATTTAATTTTAAAATATATTATTATTTTCTTGTAATAGAAATTAAATCACTTTATCTAAATCAAGAATTTAAAAAGTAAAACTTTTGAATTGATTCTAAATTTGAAAATTTCTCATACAAAACACAACTATACAATCCTAAACCAATTTCTTCAAGTGACTTTTATCTCTTTGATTTTTTTCTGCTTTGGACTCTAACTTGATGTTAGAAAGTGTTTTATGAGTTAACTTCGTCTTAGAAAAACATTTATTAAGGCATTGTTATTAAGGCTTTGTTAGGGGAGATGTTTAACTAAGGAGGTGATGGCTGTTTGCAAGTAAGAGGCATAAAATTGTTGCACTCATGTTTGAATCTATAGATATATTATCACACATAATTCATTTGGCAATGACTATTAGAAACAGTAATAAATATATAATATAGTGTATTTAGAATACATGATCCATTATAAATATTATACATTTTCTTTTTCTCTTGCGATTTGTTCCTCTTTTGCTGCACACCACTCTTTTACTTTTTATATATTTTTTTGTTGCATTTCCTTGCAACTCACCGCAACCTTAGTTCTTCTTCACTTTTTCTTCTCTTATGCACTTTATCACCATTTTACAGGTTAGTATTTATATTTTTTTATATTTAGAATGTGAATTTTGTTTATATATTTTGATAGTTGTTATTAATTTTTTTTTTCATATATCTTTAGAATTGTCAATTAGAAATGAAGTTAATATTATGTTAGATGAGGCTTTAGTAATTTGGATATTAAGTTATATTAAATTAGAGTTTAGAAGTGAAATTATATTTATTATATTAGATTATATGTCTTAGAATTCTTATTTACAAATTTAGAGGTTAAGTTATTTAGTTATATTGAAATTTTAGATATATAATTTTTTTAAGAAATTTAAATATATAATTGAGTTTTAATTGTTAAGTTTTGTATAATGTTTTTGTTAGTTGTGTTTTGAATATTTGCATACTTTTATAATTGTATATTGAATATATTAGTATTGGCTTTCGGTTATCCGATTCTCAAAATATTGTGTTATTTTCTTTATATTGTTCGTATTTTAAAGTGTCATATATGTTATGTAATCAAAATTTTGTGTATTGACAAAATTTTAGTTTCTTGTTTAAGATTCAATACAAATATTTGTATAGTACACCTTCAACTTCTATTTCTATAATTTATTTACAAACAAAAAGAGAGTATTAAAAGTAATTGTATTAAATCTTGGAATGTGTGATTCGATAGTTTAAGAAAATTAATCATCTTTTAAAATTCATTAACATTTATGTTTTAATTTATATTTAATATATTTTATAAAATTTTTATTTATTACATTTTACATTGATCTTTAAATACATATTCAATTGTAGAAAATTTATATTATCGTTTTGGTTTCATGTTACTGAAGCATCTCATATTTTTTATATAATAAAACTTTATTATATAAAAATTATATAATAAACTTGAATATAAAAATTTATATATTCATCTTGTATTTTAAAATATATTTTTTCATATAAGATTTAACAAAAATATCTTTTGTAAAATTATAAATAAAATAAAGTTTCTCCAATAATTCACTTGTGACTCACACCACCTCTTAAATCATCTGCTCAGGTATAATATAATATACACGATCATTGCATATTTAAAAATAAAACAAACAACTCACAAAAAGAAGGGTAAGCTAGAGAGTTTTTAAAAAAATATATATTTTCATAAATTGGATTTTTATCTCAAGAAAACAACAACTCAATATTTCATAATTCATTTCACATCATATATACCCTGGCTCACAAACAAAGACACTAGACTCTCTACTTCCACTTCCAGAATACACTTGTGCATTGAGTTAGACTCAAAGGTGTGCACCTGTCATATACCATCTATCTGTTCCGATCAGCTCATATTTCAAACCTCGGATACAGTCTGTCACCGATCAGTTCCTATTTCAAACCTCGAGTACAGTTCCCATATGTACATGGTTAATCCATATGTCCTATTCTGAGCTCATATTTCAAATCTCAGATATGATCATATGAACCTCTTTCGACTTTTCACTAACTGGTAAATTTCATCTATATGAATCCAATGTATCAGTAGAGTCAGGATACCTCCTTAGATGGATCGAATCCCCAAACAATGCACATCTTAATAATCTCAACACGGGTATCTCTTCATTCCATTCAATTCAAATTCACAAACAATGCACACACCACATCATTCACAAACATTGATACTACACCATACCATACATAAACATTTATTCCGTTCAATTCAAATTCACCCAATTTAATCCAAATGTATAAAAAAAATATATAAAAGACAGGCAAACTAGCTTTCCTTACCCAAATTCACAAAACAAGTAATTACAATATTTATTAAAAACATTCAAACTAGCTTCCCTTACCAAATTCGCAAAACAAGTAATTACAATATTTATTAAAAACATTCAAACTAACTTCCCTTACCTCTATAGGATAGAGATACTCAAAAACCCTAAAATCACAAGCAACTTAACTCTGTTCAAGAATCTGATTGGACACTCTTGATCTACTCAAAGCTAGGAATCTAGGGATATCCTCTGATTGTCAATCCTAACTTTGTTCAAGAATCTGATAGGATACTCTTGATCTACTCAATGCTAGGAATATAGAGATGTCCTTTGATTATCAATCTGATAATGAGATCACAAATCTAGAGAGAAGGTAGAAAACTTTAAAAATTTTAAAGAGAGATTGTTTGAGAGATGGTAGTTTTCATAAGAATGAAATTGTATATCTTCTTAAAGAAAGAGAGAGATTTAGTAGTTTTTATAAACAAAATATCTTCTTAGAGATAATTGGTGGTTTTTATAAAAATAAAACATAATATCTTCTTAAAGAGATAAAATATCTTTTGAGAAAAAATATCTTATGAGGAAGAGAGAGTTGGTGGTTGTTATAAAAATAAAAAGTAAATAATTATCTTTTATTTACTCAAGCAACTTTTCTGTTAAAAAAAAGAAGTGTATCTTATTTATCTCTAAAACTAAATTATTGGTTAGTTTTTATTATATAGTTATTTTCTAGGTATTACCGTCACTATGTTTCCTAAAGACGGATAAAGCCAAATTTTGTGGACCATAAAAGATATTGATTAAAGTTTACATGATATCAAACTAAAAATATTAAATTTATGAAAAAATAATATAATTATATGTAAACATTAAAAATATGCAATTTTACAATTTTAGAGTCTTGTCTCCATCGGTCACATTAACACCTTAAACTTATCTAACTTTTAGGATCCGTTTGTATCCAATGACGGAAAGCTTTTAAAAGAGAAAAGCGAAGAAAGTACGAAAAATGAAAAAAAATTTCAAAAAAATGAAAAAAAATTCACCCTCAAACTTTCTTCGCTCTTTAAAGAAAATTTGCAACGAAAGTTGCTTTTTTATTTTATAAAATAATAAATAAAATCAAAATAATTATTAAAATAAATTATTAAAGATATTTTTAAACTAAAAATAAAATTATAAACAATAATTATAAAAATAGAAATTATAAAATTATAAAGAAAAATATTATAATTAATTATTATAAAATATTAATATATATAATTATATATATAATCGGTTAGGCATATACGCTAATCGATTATATATACAATTTGTATATATAATCGATTTATAATTTTAATATTAAAAAATATTAAAATATTTATTATACCTATGACATCATTTACAAATTTTCATAAACTTTTCACTCAAATCTTACTATCTTTCCCTTAATCCAAACAACTAAACTTTTTACATACTTTTATCTCAAATCCACTCCCTCAAATTCACTCTTGAATCCAAACACACAGTTGGATTCGAACATATAAACAAATATTCATAAAAAAATGTTGAACCCAACAACCAGTGTGCTCAAGTTTCTGGTCCAAGCTTGCCCAATTCCCATCACAACTCAAATTCAGATTTTACTTCCGCACCCGTTATTACTAAGTGCACCGCATACATTGAGATAGTTGAGAAAGAATTTTTATGAGTTACTCTATTATTTTTTAATCGTCAACTTTTTGTTTTATTTATTTAGTATTTTCAAAGTTCAAGACAATAAATGGCCTTACAATATCTTTTAGTGTGTACGTATCAATATTAGAAGATAGAAAAAATAGTTTTTAAATCAAATTAAACTTACAAAATTAAGAAGCATCTTTGAAAAGAATAAAAAAGAAATGGTTGTTGAATTAATGAAGGAAAGTCACATTTTTATACATAAGCTGAAATTTGTTTGAATGTTTTTGAAATGATCGGAATACAATCATGAATGGATAAAGTGATTTCTAAATTCACTGACAATACTAAATACAACTTCTTAATATCCTGTTACGTTAAATATTATTTGGAGACAGAACTTTTACAATAGCAAATGTTTATATTATATACGAATAGATCATAGTATTTTTAGAAGTTATTCCCGTTATACTTACATTATAATCGTAAATATTGAATATTTAAAATTTTATTTCTTATATATATATATATATATATATATATATATATATATGTAAATTTTATTTTGTTAGATAGTATAATCAATACTTGTTGCTCTGTTTTATATTTCGTTTGAATTATTTTGTTGAATGCTTCACGATAGTTTTCTTTTTCTCCTTTTAGTTGTGCTTTTTAACATTGTATTTAAAATTTCATAATTTGATTATGATTTGCGATTATTTTTCTTTCACAATAAACTTAGGAAATTTTTTTATGCCTTTTCTTTTCTTTCTTTCACAATTTCAAAAGAATATTTGGTTTTCTTAATCTCTTTCAATCTATTCTTTCCATCTTTATTTTACTTTTAGAAGAAATTGTGTAATAATTGAAAATAAACTTATATCACACTATAAATTATTTATTATAAATATAAATATAACTTCTATATTTAAAATATTTATTTACTAAAAATTAATTATAAATATAGTTTATATATTAAAAATATTCGTTACAATAAACTTTTTGTAATATAAAATTAAAAACGAAATTTATTTCATACGTTGCAGGAGCTAAACACTATAGGCTATGGTTTATAAGGAATTGAGAATTTAAATTAAAACTAATATTTTGATGATTTTCATCTCATGTAATCAGAAAATAAAAATACATTAATATTAATTGTGTAAAGTTCATTAAGAGCAAACGTAGCAAAAATAAAAAAACATAAAATAGTTCAAATCCATTGCGAAAACATATATCTAACATAGTCGAATTTTAAAATATAGATGGGACCATCTTCCAACAAGATTGAATGACTGTACAGAGAGTGGCTACTTCATTTCCATCTACAGTTGTTAGCCAAAATAATAATTTATTACAGAAAGAACGACAATATAGAATGATTCTTTTCTTCTACTGTTAAGAATCTAGAATGTTGATATATAATATTAATTTCCCCAAGAAATTATCGGTATTCGTAGAATACTGGAGCTATCCCATTCAACAATGACATACCATTCAAAAATCACCATAATGCGTTGAAGATGATTCTGTGGGCAGACCAACCAGTCCAGGTCAAACTAACTGGGTCTCAGCAGCCATTAAATTTGTCAAGAAAAGCAAAACAAAAAGTACATCAAGATCAAATGTATTGATGATATCATTATTAATTATAAGATGATGGCTGCTTCTAAGATGGCATGATTAGATGAATGTTTTCAAAGATGGGTTTCAGTGCATGGTATGAGTGAGTGCTATATAAAGCTGCTTTGGATGCCACATTCTTCATTCATCACTCAACTCCACATGCACTCGTAGACCT
>Ga0209489_105003_pt1 | contig 23659 bp, 14 predicted proteins | sample SiratrowhiteBW_FD_187527 | JGI IMG/M metagenome (GOLD analysis project Ga0209489, IMG submission 187527) | Root nodule microbial communities of legume samples collected from California, USA - Siratro white BW (SPAdes) (version 2) | ecosystem: Host-associated > Plants > Roots > Nodule | place...
ATTTAAATTTTTTTTTTTTTTTGATTCATTCTCTTGAACTTAGAGCTACATAGACTTTTTAATCTAAATCATAACATTCTTCATAGATGTCCCCGAGTACGACGAGAGGTACACTATTCAAAAAGATGATAAATTTCTTTGTAATTACTTTTAGAGAAATTAAATAAGAAATTTTGTTATTAGTGTTAAATGGATTGGTTTAATAGATGAATCATGTAAAAAATTTCTATCATTCTGATTTTTTGAATAAATAATAACTTTTCACTTCAGTCTGGGATTTGAGTCACTTTAAATAAATAAACAAATAATCTAAATAGAAAAATAAAATATCTATATTTTAAATTTATTTTATATTAATGAAATTAATTTTAAATATAATAATGGATTACATAAATTATAATATATGTATTTGCTTTACAAAAATAATATTATTTTTTAAATATAACTATTATTTTATAAAACAGCTCATAAACTTAGGGTTTAGAGTTATAAACTCACGGGTCAAGTTGAAATCTGTCCATTTAAATCAGAGACTAGATGGATTGGAAAAAAATGACTTATTCAAATTTTTGAACCTGACTTAATCTATTTTACAAACTTATCAACTCATTGGGTTAAATCTATTCGGTCATATTTAAATTTTGTAAATTAATACTAGTTTACACATTAACTAATATAATTTGTAGAAGTTATTTGATTCAACTTCTCTAAAATTATATATTTTTTAATTTGTGCATAAAATAGTTATAATTTATAGAAAGTATATTTTATATTTTTATCTTATTTTTTTTATAAGGTTATATAGAAACATTTTTTTCTTTTTTTTTTTCTATAAGGGATTGATTAGAAACATGCTTATACACATATAATTAATAAGCAAAATTGTTATACATTGCTAAAAAAAATAATGAAGCATTTTGAAAGAGCTTATATTGATCAAATTTATAGAAATCAAGTTCTAATGATCATGTCTGAATAATTGAATTTCAAATTGTATCATTATAAAGAACTCTAAGTTGGATGGGTATTATAACAACACCAAATTATGAACAAAGCATAATAAATGCTTGTTTTGTAACATCCAAAACCTTTTGAATATACCTGCATCTCATTAGTAGTAATATGATTACTTCATTCAACTCTATTTCATGATGAAAAAGAACATAACCTTGTGTTGATCTTATTTCAAAGTATAAATATTTTGTTATGATAAAGATCATTTAGATTTATTGAATTTTACTTCTTTTATTTGAATAAAGTATTTTAAATACAACCAATTTAAAAAAAAATAAAATTACACATTAATTGTTAAAATTAAAAAAAATATTAATATTAATAATCTTTTACAGTCGATCTTGATTGATGTTATTTTTTATTTATCAAAGTTTCTTAAGATTTTTTTCATTTGATATCTGTAAAAAATTTCAATTGATGATTGATATTGTTACAAGTTCAACTACAATTATTTAGACTGTCATAGATTAAGTTTTTTTTTTTTTTCTTTTTTATGTTGATCTTTTGTGGATTAACAAATTTTCCAATTGACATTGGTTAAAAAGAAATCTTAATTAATATTAGCTAACAATTTTTTAGTTAACATTAAAAAAAAGAAATCCTAACAAATTATTAAAAAAATATAGACATTGATAATAAAATAATTATGACATATGTCTATTAAGAAAATCTAATTTACATTCATTAAAAAAGTCTCTCTTCGATAAAGTTCTAACTAATATCGAAAAAAAAAAATAGTGGTTTAAAAAAATAATCATGACAAACAAGTTAAAAAAAATAGTGGTTTACAAAAGAAAATATATCAAATTATTAACTAAAAAATAGACTTAAACAATAAAATAATCATGAAAGACGTCTATTAAAAATAATTTAATTCATATTCATTAAATAATAGTCTTTTCAACATTGTTTGATAAAACTATAACTAAGAGGGAGTTAGAAATAATAGTGATTTATAATAATAAAAAATCTCAACTTGTCCCTAGATCTCTTTAGATTCCTACAAATTAGTTTTAGAAGTTGGTTTATTGTATCACAAAGAAGTTTATTTCTTATTTGTTTAATATAAAGGTGACAACCCTTTAAGATGGATCCTTAAAAATATTTTCAAAAATTCACATGAATCAATTTCCAATCTTTTAAAACTAAAAAGATAATTACGAGAATAAAAAGGAGAATAAGCCAAAATAAAACTACTAGAAAAATCTTGTTTTTATAAAACATTACCACTTTAACCTTTGTATGAGAGATCAACAAGTTCTTTTTCGTTTTCTCTTCCTCACTTGTTTCTTTTTTCTCTCTTTTGTTGTTTTCTTTTTATTTTCATTTTACATTAATTCTCATTGACTTATCTAAATGATAAAGGTTTTATATTTGTGTCTTTTTTTCTCAAACGAATCTATTAGTTAGGCTATTATGGATAATTTTTCTATAAATTACGATGATCTATTGAGTAAAATATTAGTAGCTTTTGTAAAATAAGAACACATGAAACCTTATATTTGTGTTTTCTAATGAAAAAGTTGACAAAGACTTGTTTATTTACAAGAACTTATCCATCTTCACTCAACCATTGCAACTTACGTGATTTAGCATATGAATATTAAATAAACCAAGTTTTTCTACTTCCTTTTGTATTTGATACATTAGGATAATTTCATTAATCAATAATGAAAGAGCATACGTTATCACTAATTATACATGTAGTATGAAAAATATTTTCTCTTGGAATTTATCAAAGTCTTTTTAGACTTCGCTTACAATTTACCTAACTATCAACAAATCATCCTCATAAGACACTTCAATTTCATTATTACTAAATGAATGAAATAAGTAGAGTGATCTAAAAGAAGTAAGGGGATTAAAATGTTCACTTTCCACTTGCCTTCCTTAGCTTAAAATCATGTTTCTTTTGGTTTGACATCCATAAGTCATGTATCTATATCTTAAACATTTAAATTTCACTGAACTTGATTTTTTAGAAATGGAAGGTATAAAAAAAAAATTATCCTTAGATTTACTATAAGAAGTTATCAAAGTTTACATGGCAAAAAACAAGAATTAGCAGACGAGTGGCATTTACTTTTAGGGGAATTTTGAAGTTGGATTTTAATTCTTTATGGATATTTTAGGTGATGGGAGACCCTATGGTGCTCCTGTTAAACACAAATTTAATCTAATTATATCATATAATGTGAAAGATTGCATTAAAGAGAAGAATGGAAGCATACAAAACAAATAAGAAGGTAAATATAATTGAAATAGAAAGATAAAAGAGAAATTAACAATTAAATTAAATTTAAAAGACAAGATGAAAGAAATGAACTTGTGTGGATGAAAAAGAGAAGTCATGCTACTTAGAGAGTCCCAATATGAAATGAATATATTATTTATTAATATTATAATAAAAAGTATAAAGATATAAATAGATGGATAAATATTCTTTTTATTAATTGTTTATAATATGTAATTTTTTAATATAAATATTGTAAAGTATTTTTAGTTTTGTTAATATTTGTGACAAATAAAAGTATAGTGTGACAAAATTTGTTTATCTCTTGTCACTAAAACTTATATTTATGGTAGTGTAAGAATTATAAAAGAATACTAAACTTTTATTAAGATTTAAACTAACCTTTTTAAAATATTAAAGGAGAAAAAACAATCTTAAAAATGTTAGGTGCGAAATCATTCTATTATGGGCAGAATATAGATAAAGGACTCTAAAGAAATAGTATGTGAAAGTGCAGAAGATCCAATCTAGAGTTTCTAATTAATTAGTTTGTTAGGTTGGTATGATGTTATCATCTTTGTTACTATGTGAAGATTAGGTTAGTGTAAGTTAGATGAGTTTTATCTTCTCTTTTCCTATTCCAAATCCATCTTTTAAATAATCAAATGTGCATATCTTATGCTTGAGCCAGCTGGACCTTTATTCAATCTTCTATCTATTGTGTAAGGGTGGTTTAAACAAACTTTTAATAGAAACATAAAAAATAAAGAAAGAAAAAATTTATAATTATAATTATTTTATACACACATAAAATTTTAAAAAGTTATTTTTAGATTATGTATATAAATTAAATTTAACTTAATGGAGAAACCCATTTAATTTTCTTTGTTCCTAAAAGTTTGTATGAAGAAGTTTGTTTAAACAAATTCTAACTATTTATTTAAACAATGTGAGTAAATGTTGGAGGGTATGTATAAACTATTTTTATTTCGATTTTTAAGTGATAAAATATTAATTTTAAATATATTGCAACAACCTCTTAACTTCAAAGTGACTTATACTTTAATCTTTCTATCGAGACCATTGTTTTGATTTATTAAGTGCTCTTAAATAGTATAATCTTTCTTTCTTCCTCTAATATTTATGAATATTTTTTTATAATATATCTTACATATAAAAATTATTTTAAAATAAACATTGTTAGTTATTGTTGTCCTTTATACACATAGTTTATTAGATATATAGGTGATGGACTAAGATTTTAAAATATAATAAATGAAAGAATACTCAATTTCCGCATTCGACCATAGCGCCATGCAGCAAATTCCAACTTCTCTTTACCTTTTTGCTCATGTTTTCAACATTTGACAGAAAATATATACACTAGTAAACTACCAAATGATAATAATTTGACTAATCAAAGTCTTAGGATCCTGATTTATTATGAAATGTTTAATTAAGCCCACTATGATTAGCAAAATATTCTTAAAATGTCGGATATGTATCGTTAGTTTAACAACTTTTACACCATCAATAGTTAAATATAATTGTTTTTACTACTTTTAAAATAACTATTAAAAAATTATCAAATATATATATATATATAATTTATGATTGACTATAGTCAATATATAAATTATTTTTCCATTAAAATATTGTAAGAACAACTTATCTTCAGTATCTTTAATCCTTTCTTAGTTGAAGATATGCATCTTAGCATTTGTATTCGTTGGATATACATAGAAATTCTGATATTTTGAATTACGCTCCATAACTTATATAAAATACTACATCTTTGGGAATGGTTGTGTCAAGAAAATTTTGTGGGTGTTCTACATTTTTTATCAATATGTATTTCTCATCGTTTTTAATTTATTATGAAAACATTAATTAGTGTAAGATAATAAGTAACTTAAGTTAATTAATAAAGTTAAACACGTGGCTAATTGTGGGAAGAGTCCTTGTGAAAACAGGTTAGGAGGTACTCAGCAACACATCACCTTAATTCTACAATGGACAAGTGTTCAATGACTTCAGTTTTATATTTGTTTTCTGAAAACTATGAATATATTTTAATCAACAAACAACTAATAATATTAATAACAAAAATGAAAATGATCGTGGTGACTTCTTCCATGCACGATAGCTCATAAACTTCAGACCCAATAATGAACTAATATCCAATGCCACCTAAGCTTTTATTGTTTCAATAATTTTAGAACTCGTATCTTAATTGTTTATTTCTCACAGCTTAATCAATTAAACTGATTCGATAGCATAATGCCACGTAAGTTTTAACCCTGTATAGTGTGATTTAATTAATATTAATTATATATAGGGTTTTGATTATGTCTGAATTTTGGTCAAATGTATAAACATAATCAAACTGGGGATAATGATTGAGATATGGTTTATTATATGAAAATCGTAAATGATAATAAAAATACGTATCTCTTACTTGGAATTATCATGTGCACTTAGGTATATGACGTTTTCTCTTCTTAAAAAGAATATAATTTCGTTAAATTTAAGGTCAATACTCAATGTCAAGACTTTAATAATTTAAGCGCGTCACCATGATTATTATATTAATCTAAGTTTCTAAGCGCATTATTAGCCACTAATTACAAATCTCATCAGCTGTTGCTAACCTTGAGTTTAGATTGTGGCAGTTTTTTATTCTCATCTTTTTGTATCCTGTAATTTCATTGTGATCTACTTTCACCATATGAAAACTTGGATACATCATGCATGTCGGGAAAAGAACTTGAAATAATATTCCAATGATTTATGTTAGGATAGGATCAAATTTGATTTGTATTTTCTTCATCTTAAAGTATCTTTGTATCATATTATAGAAAAAAGAGAGCATGGTTTGTAATGAGATTTTTGAAACTCGACCAATATCATGTACTACACTAAAATTATCCTTTTTATAATAATTATTTATAAAACAATAGCTAGCATTAATCTAAGTGATTGAAGGGACAAATAATGATACATCAAAGTTAAACTCGTACATGAATATTGCAATCAAATAATCAATTAAGGAATAATTATTAAAAGTAACTACGACATAAGAGGCTTAGTTTAATACACTATGTGTAGAAAAACTATTATTGATAATCAATTAGAAAAGGACTTTAAATACAACATTTACAATTTGTGTGGTTAAGTTATAGCTAGTTCAGAAATATTGTTCTTTAAGACACCACTAAGTTCATACATATGTGAGGAGGTAATAAAAAATATATCAAGTAGAGAGATCTTTGGTCCAATAAAAATGTTTCATCTGTCAATAATTTTCTTTGCCGTGATGATCAAACATATGATCATTTGGGATATATCGAAGCATATGGTGCTAATAACAATGAACAAGTGGAGATGTCTTTATTTTTAGAAATGGACAGCATTTTTGAATTTTTTTTTTTCTTGAAGTATACTTCTTGACGAGTTTTCAGACAAGAGGATTATTAACTTTCCAAAAATAATTCTAAAATTCTTGTAACATGACTCCTTATTTGCAACATGAAATAGTACTGAAACTGAGAGAACATTATTATTGTTGTTGTAATTTTTGAAATAACTTGGATAATTTTCTTTCTTAACGAGTTATATATATATATATATATATATATATATATATATATATATATATTAAGAATTTACTCCAATAACTTGGTATAATTTTTTTTTTCTAAAAATTCCATTATAGATTCAAGGTTTAAACACTTTCAATTTGATCCCTATTTTATTTGTGATCGGATTTAACCGAAATTGATTTACGTGATTCACCTTTTTAAAACGTTTTCAAATTGTTGATATTCTAATTAATAAAACTTTTTTTCTGATTCCTTTTTCGTAATTTTAGAATAATCTATTTTTAAATAATAATAGTTTTTCTTTTCTTCTATCTCCCTTCCTTCTTTAATAAAGAGTGTGATTTTATCAAAGTGAGGTTGTTGTCATATTATACCAAGTAATCTTTTAGATTGTATTTGGACATGATTGTGTATCTCTTATACTCTTCTTAACATATTTTTCTTATAAAATAACTCTAAAGGAAAAAGAATAATCATACCCTAGAAAAATGGACCATTAAATAAATCTACATCCCATCCCTAACTCAATCTGCCTAAATCTATTTCCATCCCTAACTTTGAGAGCGCATATTTTAAAGCAGAAACAATTTTGATTGGATGTACAGAGTTTCTTCACAATCCTTAACCTATTCGATAGTGTGAACAATTTTAATATAATGATGGATGAATTTTTACAATAACTTAAAAAAAAATGTATTTTTAAATAAAAGCCTTATACTTTTTGAATAGACAAACAAAACCGTTTCTCCATAGAATACAAGAACAAGGGAGAAAAATATACAAATTGTTATATAATCTTTTACGCAACTCGTTCTGATTTATCTCTTTGTATTTTTAATTGCTATAATTATATAAGAATGAATAGAACTATATATTAAATAATTCTTCCTAGCAAACAATTAATGTATTATAACTCATTTGGTCCTTTCTTAATTTAAAATTTCATTTGATGAAACATAATAAAAGTATACTTCTTTTACGTTTTATACTATATAGAATTGAAACAACTTTTTTTGCCAACAAAAAAGACATGGCAACGCTGGTTTTTCAAAAACCACATAGTTTTAAACTCACGAAGCATAGTTATAGCAGAAGCGGATGAATTGAACCGCTAACAACGTTGCGTGACGTAGAAAACTAAGATGCTACGTATTTTCTTGTGGCAATGCATGTTTGCAGCGTTTTTGTTACATGCTGCTTCGTTCGTATGTGTATACCGAATATATATTTATTGAATCCATTGGCTTCGTATAATGTGTGTGGTGGTAAAGACAGAGGAGCAATTCGTCGGTGGCTAATAACCTATATACACCACTGCATGAGCATGTGACTCTGTTTCCTCTCAAAAACTCACTCGAATCATTCCATCGACCACTAGATTTTCAATCGCGAAAACACGATGCTAAATCAATAATTATTGGTTTTGCTGGGTCTTTCTGGGATGAATAAATTGATTTGTCATATTCCCTCTTAATGATATAAAATATCGTGAAAATTGTAGCACATAATAATTGAATACTGATGCTAGACAACAAGGTGCCCATGGTTACGAGCATTGTTTGTGGTTGATGTACGTGGTTTTGTCAAAGATATCATAACCTAATAAAACTCTGTTGTCATGTTTCAAGAGCTGAATCTTTTGGAAACACAAGTCTCGTGTTCGTAAGTTAGAAACAAATAAAGTTTTTTTTTTTTTTTTTTTTTTTTTTTTTTTTTTTTTTACATAAAATGAACTTGTATATTATATATACTATTTACACAAGTACAAAGTTAAGTAACATAAAGAAGCAAAATACACTAATGAGAGTAAAAGAAAAAAGAGTAATGCTGAAATTTCAAAGTATGTTTGCTCGAGACATTTATTATAGAGAAAAGTTTATTACTATTGAAGGGGAGTATTAAAGTTCCTTAATCAAAGTTCACCAAACATATAAGACCTTGTTTTGCCTCTTTCAAAATCTAGCTGTTTTTTATTTATTTATGTACACATAACCTAGCAAATATTAATACATACATGCTACATGTTCAAACCCTAAGAGGTTAAGAATTTGAGTAGGATATGTAATCATGTTTTTGTGCGTGTGTGTAGAAGGCGAAACAAAAGCATAGAAAATGATAGTTGTGTTTGATTGATTCTTATGAATGGACCACAAATATTGATCTACAGCCATTACATGAAGGGGACTTTAGTCCAACCTAACCAAGAAAAGGTTCTCATATCACAAAAGAGGATGGCGTTGATAATACGAATTCGGCTTTAAAATCAATTAATGGCAATACTTGAAAAGGTAGGTAAGCACGTACCATAATTGAGCTATGAAATATTATTAAAGATTTCTACACAAATCTTATATAGAAACCTAAACATAATCTCACCATAGGTTGAATTCATATTATTTTAAATTTCAATCGAAATGTGAAATAAATAATCACTTTCGTGAGATCAGTTAATCTTAGAACACCATTTTAAGTTTAAGTTTTAAAATAAACCCTTAAGAATATACAAAATTATAAATAGTAGAATATCTACAAAAGAATATACGAAATTAAAAATGATAAAAAAAAGATATTTTTAGCTATAAATATTCGCGGTAAAGAACCAAAGATGGTGACATCCAAATTTGATTTAACTAAGAATTTGTGAAACTAATAAAAAGCTGAGATTGAAGCAGCAATAATTATAGTCTATATGCATGACGTTGGGAGGAGCAGTTTCTGCAAAGTCGCTATCAGAAGCAATATATGTAATTAATCATCCATGCACAAAGCATGAAAGCTAGCTAATATATTAACTAATGCGTTTAAAGCCACCATTTGAAGCCGAATTTTCTCTGGAGTTGCTTTTCCACTCCGATCCAGACGTACTTGTTAGAACCTGTTCTTTCATTTTCCACCTATATATAGTCCTTTATATGTAATGAAAGAACTGCAAATTAATTAGGGTAGGGGGACGTATCGCACATGCATCTTTAACTCAATTGGTCATGCTGTATAAATGCCTTAATAATTTAAGTGGCCCTAACTATTTATTATACAGCTAGCACAAGTAATTTGAACATAGAATGATACTGGATTGTCTCGTATCTTGTTGGTTGGAAATCTTACATTAGAGAAAACACTAATATGTACTATATAAGTAAAAATAATATTTATTTAAAATTTAATTTTATAAAAATGAGTTAAGCTTCAATTTATTTTATAATATGATATTATAGTCTATTTTAGTGAGATTTGTTAAATTTATTGTACCACTTACTATTAAATTATATATAAATATTTAATTTCATACCAAATCTCCATCTATCAATGTAATAAAATATGTTAGAAATTTCACATACACTAAATATTAATTTTCACTAGATATAATTCTCATTTTAAAAGTCGATTTTTGAAGATAATTTAAACTCATTTATAATCTATCTTATCACAATAAAATTTGGTTATATAATTAAGTAAATGTATTGTGAAAGTTATTACTCAAACTTTTTTTTTTTAATTATAGGTACTATAGTAGCAAGTGCTCTTTCAGTCACGGACTTAATCTAGCTAAATGCACTTGATATGATTTGAATAATAATCTAATATATTATTTGGCACAAGATTTTGCAACTCTCTTCGATTGAATATTAACCAACCAACTAATTGTTACGCTGTTACATTCGTTCGAGTAAAATCAATTTGGTTATAAAAAAAATTTATCTAGTTTCTAATCATTAATTAGTAACATATGAATATAAATAAGTCTTATCGAAATATTTGAGAAAGGATGAACTTTTCAAATCTTTTGGAATGAGAATTTATGTTGATATCTAACTATCACGGATATTCACTTGCACAAGTTTCTTTTTCAAGTTTTTTCAATATTGAAGTCAATAAATATAAATAATAATTATATGAAAGTGAGAAAAAAAAAAGTGATAAAAGTGAGTATTTATAGACTTTTTAGATACCCACAAATAAAATTTAGTAAAGATATTTATATATTTTTTTGCCTCGCTCATTGTTCTCTACTCAGCCAAGTAAATAGTTGAGCTATTAAATATTAGATTTGGTTACGCTTCTTTAAGATATTCAGATAGTGCTACTATTCTAAAAAGTTCATGAATGAATAGATATATAAGTCTTACAAATTTTAAAGTCAATAATTTATTTGAAAGATAAACATTTTAATTTTCTCTTTTGAGGATGAAAGAGTTTTTGTGATTAAGTATTTATTATTAAGTCATTCTTTTACTATTGAATGGTAAAAGGCGAAATTTTGCTCACCAAGAGTCAAATTTTTTATAATCGAATTGTATTAACATGCATATTTGCAGCAACTTTGCTTTATGTTTTGATGTGTTTTAAAGGTAACAACTTTGTTTTGGGAAGTTCTTCATTAATTTTATACCTGTTATAAAATATGTGTTGACTTTGTTTTAGAAGTTCCTCGTTAATTATAAACCCCTTATAAAATATGTGGTTAGTGCTTGTCTTTATAAGTAGTCATGTGGAGAAATGTGATATTAATTCTCTTTGAAAAAAGGTTTCACATGTATTGAAACATCATATCTTTTAGGTTGTTGATGTTTCATATCTCTGAACATGTGATCCAAGAATGTGCACTACAAGAAAAAGTTAAATAACCAACAGAACTTTATCGACGAAATTTTATCCATCGGAAAAATATCATTACCGACGATTTTTACTGAGAGATATTATCTGTTGTTAATTACGGATATTAATTTTTATAATAAAATTACTTTGTCGATTTATCGACGGATTTATTGATGGGTAAATTCGTCTGTAATTATCAACGGACTCAAAAAAATCCATTGATAAATTTACATACAACCAATTTACTCACAAATTTTGTTTCTGTTGAAAATTCGTCAATAAATATGATGGATTTTAGGTGTTTTCGATGAATTTCTTTCATCGGTAATTTTATTTTATTTTATTTTGTAGTGGTGATATTTTGTGAAAGACATGTGGTTTTGCTCAAAACAAATAAAATGTCTCTATTTAAAGTTACGATGCTTATCATTTCATACATTCATTTGAAATCTTAAACGAGTGCAAACAAGAGAACTTTGTTCTTGCTCTCCTCCGTTTGTGTCTTTTGATCATTTTCCTTTCTTTTTCATCAACTTAGGTACGTTAGTTTCACCATGCCTTCTTTTTCTTTTCTTCTTCATCTTCTTCTTTTCAAGACTCTTCACTTTTTCTCCCTAAAGGAAGATAACATTGAGGTTTTTTGTGCTTCCTTCACCTTTGGACAACCTATTTTTTTTTTTTTTTTTTGTAGAGGTTCTCTTAGTGATGGTAGTAGGATCGAATCTCCTTAAGCATGACATTCATAAAACTCTTATACTATTGACACACTACTCTTACCTTCATGGTTAATCTCCATTCGAATAAAACTATAAAACACTTTAATCCATCTTAACCATCACTCTAACCTAATATATATATAAGAAAATGATGCTTTGACACCACTACTCACGTAACTCCCATTTGACACTCCTACAGCGAAAGAGAGAATGTATTTGCTTTTGTTGTATACAAAAGGGTAATTTCGTCAAATGTAAATTGTAACCCATGTATACGAAACTATTACTGAGCTAACCACTTAGGCCAATAGAGCTAACCTTATATTTCCTGTTGGGTTTTCCATGGCAAACCACTTAGACGTATTTCTTCACATGTCATCTTCAGTTAACTGAGTATAACATCTGAATAAATAAGTACATGTCTAAGTAGTTTGCCATGTTTATATAAGTGGTTAACTAAGGATAACATCTGAATAAATAAGTACATGTCTAAGTGGTTTACCATGTTCATATAAGTGGTTTGTCATGTTTATATAAATTGTTAACTGAGTATGACTTCTGAATAAATAAGTACATGTCTAAGTAGTTTGTCATGTTTAAATAAGTGGTTTGACATGTTTATATAAGTGGTTAACTGAGTATGACATCTGAATAAATAAGTACATGTCTAAGTGGTTTACCATGCTCATATAAGTAGTTTGTCATGTTTATATAAGTGGTTAACTGAGTATGACATCTGAATAAATAAGTACATGTCTAAGTGGTTTTCCATGTTTAAATAAGTGATTAACTGAGTATGACATCTAAATAAATAAGTACATGTCTAAGTGGTTTACTATGTTCATATAAGTGGTTTGTCATGTTTATATAAGTAGTTAACTGAAGATGACATTTGGAGAAATACGTCTAAGTGGTTTACCATGTTTAAATAAGTGATTTGTCATGGAAAACCCAACAAGAAATATATGGTTAGCTCTGTTGGCCTAAGTGGTTAGCTCAGTAATAGTTTCGTATACATGGGTTGCAATTTTACATTTGACGAAATTATCCTTCCGTATACAACAAAAGCAGATGCATTATCTCTCTTTTGCTGGTGGGACCCATATGACATGTAGGAGTGTCAAATGGGAGTCACACACACACACACGCGCAGACACACACGCAGACGCACACGCAGACGCACGCGCACACGCATGCGCACACGCACGCACGCACACGCACGCACGCACGCGCACACGCACGCGCGCACGCACGCACGCACACACACACACACCCACGCAGACACACACGCACGCGCACACGCACGCGCACACGCACGCACGCACGCGCACACACGCACGCGCACACGCGCACGCGCACACGCGCACACGCACGCACGCGCACGCGCACACGCACACACACACACACACCCACCCACACCCACACCCACACCCACACCCACACCCACACCCACACACACACACACACACACAAAACCATATTTCAATAGGGTTCAAAGCACAAAGCACAAACTTATTTTGACCACAATTATAAGAATATGATTAATAAATAATGAATCCATTCCTAGAATCAAATTCAAACCATTTGTAGGTAGGCATATCAAACTTAATGGAATTGTGTCCATTTACAACAACAAAACATCCTACACAAAATATAGATATAACCACCAAAATTGATATTGTAGAAACTACTAATTCAAAATAGTGTGATCACTCTAAAATCATAATTTTTGACACAAACTGACATATAAGAAGCAAATAATCATTTAAAATACAACTTATTTTGTATTTTTAAATTTTTAAACTAAGATAACAAATCATCTTAATTCAATCTTGAATGTGTATCCTCACCATTTTATTAAGATTCTTTTCTTTCAAGATATTGGTTTACATTCATTTAAAAATAACTATTCAACTAAAATAAGACTATAATTGAATTTCCAAACATTTAAACTTATACACAATGTTACATAAAGAAAACACAATCAATCCATCACCTCAGGTCTTCCTAAGGATTGACAGACTCTACTACCATAATGTAACATCCAAAGTACTTAATTACATAACATATATATGTATTAATATTTGTATAATACATTCAATACGGGTTAAAAAAATTAATGTTTATAAAGTAAATACTACCAAAGAGTATATATATTAGGAAATCACTTAACTATCTAGTCTAGGTTTATCCATAATCATTCCCATTATCTACAATGTAAGTTACTCATTACCAAGTATAATCACAACAAAAAATATACAATAAACAAATGGAAGGCTAAGTTATCCAAAACAAGCATTCAATTTCATAAACAATTAACATGTAGATATTGTTGACTTCTTGAGAGATGATCAAATTATCGAAAGTAGTAAATGAAAAAAGGTTCAAGTATTAAATCTATAGAGACTTACTATATAATTATTTAATATAAAGAAAATAAAGATCTTCAAAATTTAAAATTAAAAAAAATTGAAAAAGATGAAAATGCTTAGTTTAAATAATGAAAGATAAATGAAGATAAAGGTAATGCAAAAAAGAAATATCGAAAATTGATTTCCCTAAACCTTTGCCACATAATTCACTTCGATCCTTATTCAATAATTTTGATTACGCTGTTAATTCAATAATTCACAAATTTAATTTAACTAGTATCACTTAGTAGAGAAATTATAAATTACTTAAGGAAGCCCTTAATTTTTTTTATGAAATTTGTTAAAAATCAACATGAAGATCGGAAATTTAAAAATGTATTGATAAGTCTTACCCAGATTCCTTGAAAATAATTGGTATGGATGTTTTTATTTTAATCCTAATCAGAACAAGATTTCTCAGCTGCAAATAAAATTATAAAATTAAGGTTCGATTGATCACGCAAAAAAAGAAATAAGAACAAAATAAAAGTAATTAAATGAATTAATCAATCTTATCGAAAATGAGAAGAAGAAATACGTGGATCAAACAACTAATTCAACATCAAACAATACTGTGCTTATTCACTCATAGCTTAATAATTATATCCATCACTTTGTTAATCTCTCTAACTGCTCTTAGTGTTGTTTCAATGTTCTTTGTTTTTTCAGTGATTCTAATGTGGTTGAACCTCTAATGCTAAAATTATAATATTTGGTTTGAACATTTTATCTTGCATCTTATTTATATTGTACCTCTAGGTTTGGTACGCAATAGTTTTAGGGACAACATGGTCTTAATAATTTGAACTTATTTTTTAAGAATATGCGACTTTCACTCAAGACGCTTCCATTTTCATTTGAGTGAAAAATTTTCTTCTTAAACCTGTTGTTTGAAATAAAACTAAATGAAAAAGAGTAAAATCATAATAAAAATGTCTTATAAAATTAGATCACAATTAATAAAAAATTAACCTACAAGAATGATAAGTTCCTTCATTACTTTATATATATATATATATATATATATATCAACAATCCATCAAACTTTAATAAATCCATTTCAATACACTAAGGTCAACGTGTAGATCTTAGATGAAATGTATACAAGCCAACTCCATTGATGATTCATATCCAAACACATTAGATTTACAAGAATATCTAATTCAAATTGGATATAAGATAAAGACATATTTTAAAGACTTATATTAACTATGTCCTACTAAATACTAATACCTGACTCAATTTAAGGTTGTAATTTACTAATGAATCACAGAATCAAGGATAAGGTAAGTTCATTGCATTCCCATTTGTTTCGCACTATATGATATCTTAATGTACATGATTTAAAACGAGGAAATCTTTGTTAATCATAATTTTTTACACTTAATATAGACAATCACAAATTAATCAACCTATCCCAAATATATAACTTCAACTGAATTCATATCATATAATGTAAATCCACGTCACATGCAAATTCAAGTTTAATCACTACAATATTATCCATACTGATAATACTACATTTTTACATTAGTTAATTTAACATAACAATGAACTTGACTTCTAATAATGTTAATAATGTTACTTGATGGAAATTATGCCGTTTAAGCAACTTAAAGTAATTTAGAATAAAAGATCTCACAAAAACCTCCCATGCTTAAGCTATAGTATATTGATTGAGCTATAGACCTCATCACTTGAACATCTTACCAACTCTTAAGTGATATATGTCTAGAAAAGAAAAAATCAATTGACCATATTTCTCACTTAAACTAGGAACTAGGAACTAGTTGCTTGAGTTACAAAGGATGTTGCCAGATGGACATAAATATCACTTAAGTGATATATCTCTTTGAAACTTAAAGTTAAAATGGAAACTTGCTCACACTCTCATACATTTACCTCTTGGGTGACTAATTGCCACTTGAGTGAATCATTACTTGAGTGATGAGCTTTCCAGAGAAGAAAAACTTGTTGCAGCCTCTCTTGCTAAAATTTTGACTTCTAGCTTGAAAGATGAGTGTTATTGCTTTAGTATCCATTTAATTTTCTGAGTGATAGTCATTTGCATTCAAGTTGATAGTCCCCATTTAAGCATTATTTGAACAATAACATAAGATATATAAAATGTCAAATTTTAAAAAGTCTCCAAATTCAATTTTTCATAATCTAAATATCCTAACAAGTTTAAAACACATAATTGAAGTCAATAATCACATAATTTTTCTCACTTTAACTATCATATATCATTTTAACTCGCTTAACGATTATAAATGTTAAAAATCAATTCAATTTCATTCCTCAATTCACTAATTTAGCAACAATTACAAGCGTACATAAATCAAATAAATCCATTATAACTTTATATATTCTCTTAGTTACTTACTGTATATAATAACTATAAGAGTTACCAAAATCTTAGAGATATAGTGAAATATTGTTCTAACAAGTTAAAACTCCAAACAATGTACCAGCTAGTTTAAAGAATTATTTTTCTTAACAAAAAAGAACCAACAAAAAGTCACACATTGACAAAATAAACTAAAAGAATAAGAATTTAAGAGGGATTAAAGTAAAATTGTAGTTATTCCAAATTAAATCTATTCAAATAGAAGTGCTTCAAGATACATCAATTATTGCATGATAGCTTGTGTTCTTTGATTATATAAAGATTAGAATAATAAATTTAGGAAAATGAGTAAAATTGAATTTATTCAAAAAAAAATTAATCAGTCTAAATGGATATTTATTCTGTTGTGGTTTCGGTAAGATTATTTAATTAAGAAAATTATAAGAATTAACTCCAAAAATTTAAAATAATAAATAAAGACAAAAGAAAAAAAAGAAGGATGTTGCAGGTTTATATATATATTATTTTGATGTTTTATTTTCTTATATCCTTTATTACATTATGGAGAGATTTTTTTTTCCTGACCTATTAAATTGAAAAAAGGAAAAATATTATATGACAAGAATATAAGTTTTTATAGTACATTATAGAGACTGATGAAATAGTCTAAAAGAAAGTTATAAATATATTAATAGAGTATAGAGAGATTCTTAATGGAAAATTACTTTGCAGAAATTCTTTCAATTTAGAAAGAAATAAATTTAGTGAAATGCAATCACAAAAATGTGACTTGGAAAAAAGAAGAAGAGACTTTATTCTTTACGCGTTATGCTTAAGCATTAATGATTACTGATATGTCGGAAATTAATTAGGTATTCACATGGAACAAATATTAATACACTAAATATGGTGTCTATTAAAAAAATAATTGTTTTAAAAAGTTGGCATAAGTGACTTATATTTTTAAAATAGTAAATATTTTTGTTTTTTGTTTCTTAAATCTTATAAAGACACTTATCTGAACTACTTTTTCAAAAATAAAAAGTAAGACAAAATGTAATTTAAATTTGTGTCATGAAATAATATAGTGAGTCACTCCTTAAAAATACAAAAGACAAAGTAAAAACATATAAAAATTTATTTATATATATATATATATATATATATATATATATATATATATAATATCTTGATTTTAGTATATATATTTCACAATATTTTAACATTAAGATATTTTTTAAAAAGATTTATTTTAGTTATGAGTTAGATATCTTTATAAATTTTTTTCTTTCATTAAAGAAATATTTTTTTAATCTTGATTGTGAATATATTTGTATTATCTTATTTTCCTAAGATAAAATATGCAAGTATCATAAAATTTTCTCTTTGATACTTGTGTTATGCCTAAAAAAAACACAAATATATTAAATATCTAAAGTTATTTTTATGTAGTTTTAAAAATAACTAATAAAGCTTTCCTACAAAAATATAAATAAAATATGTAATTCATCTAAATAATATATATAAGGATGTTAATGATTTGTTGTTGAATGTAAGGTGCATGTTGGTAGGAGTTGAATTATCTAAGTCCTTACGGGAAGAAGCTCATTATCTTCTACTTGATAAACAAGTATTTATTATTCACTAGATTGGAAAATTTCAGTAAATAATGATGTATTTGACAACTTTGACATTTATATATGTTAAAAAGGATTAATTAGAAATACATACTGAAATGTGTATCTATACTGAAATGTGTATCTACACTGAAATGTGTATCTACACTGAAATGTGTATCTAATATATACTACACTGAAATGTGTATCTACATTAGATACGTAAAAAAAATGAGTGAAAGGTATAAGCTATGAAGAGTGGATCCTAAAAAGATTAGATATTTTGTTAACAGAAACATCATATTCGATGAAACTCAAATAATAATTATATTGTGTAAAAAATTAAAAAAAATTAAAGAAAAAGATCATATTAAGATAAAACCTTCCAATGATGAATTAGGTTATTTAGAAGTATTAGATGATAAAATACAATAATATAAATCAACTTTTTATTTTTTACTCAAGATGAACCGAGTTGAGATTTAAGAGAATTTCTTATTACTTAAGGCATGAAGATCACAAGTTTCTTCCTTAACATCTTTTTCAACATCTCCATCTTTCTTCTCCTTTTTTCTCCCTATCAAATCATGGTTCTTTGATTTCATTTTCTCTCATGTCTAATGTAAAATGAAATTTAGTATGAAAATAATATTTTTGGATTACAAGATCCTTGTCCTTAAAATATTATTTTAAAATAGATGTATTTTTTAATTATTGTTATGAGAGTTGTTTAAATAATTATTTCTCTATATTAAAACATATCTTCTAGTAGGTTAGGGTTTTCAGAATAATCAATGTTCTTATGAGTTATTTAAGAATTAAAATTTCAAAGTACATTTATGAAAGATCATATCACTTATTCAAGTTGGCTTAACTGCAAAATTTTATAAAATGTGAAGGTCCCAAATTCAAATAATATAAATATTGGAATTCATAACATATTTAGAAGATATGTCTCTCAATTAATAATTTAGTTCAACATTATTAAATAAAAGTCAAAAGGTATTTACTTAGAGACAAGCACTGTTAACTTATGTTATTTTAAATTGAAATATGATTTATAACATGTCTCTAAAATTACTAAATTTTAAAATAATTTAATTTACTTTAGGTTCATTTGTAGCTCAATGTATAGTTATAGGTTCTAGAATTTAATTTTCCTTAGCTTACGTTCTAGAATTTAATTTACCAGATTTCTTTTGTCGTTCATTCTAGAGTTATAGGATCTGGAAAACTATATTCATAAATTGTTGGCATAACATTTGAAAGAATGAAGCATGGAAGCAACTCCATTAGTTTCTTTCTTCTTTCTTTTGTTCTGATTTTGTATAGTTTATTTGTAATTGATGTATATTTATTATATTCAATTTTTTCTTATAATGAGTACCTTAGGTATTGTAAGTTATCTGAGACATCTATATATAAACATTAACTGGGTTATGTAAATGTCTATTTTTATCATTATTCATAGATTATTGTATATGTTAAGATCAAATTCTTTTGAGTATTACATGTTGTGCTTAATTTTTGTGGATCAGGCAACTTGTAGACTATGGTTGGATATAGAAAATGTTTCTCACAGATCTAATAACTGGTCCTATTAATTTCATTAAAAATTCAATTAAACATTTTATAAGAAAGTATATAAAGAGTTAACATAATTTTATAAAAGATCATTGATCGAATAATTACGTTAGAATATACTTAATTGACTAATAATTTTACTAAACTACTTGTATATATTTTCAATCAAGAAATTAAATTTATAGCATCTCTCTATTTGATTCTTAAAGACTCTTGTATTCAAATTGATTTAATGTATTAAAAATTAATTACATATATTTTACCATGATTTTGTGTTAATTTAAGCATTAATTAATTTTTTTGTGATTTGGTGATAATATCCTGGAAAATGATTTCTTTGGATATATTGATTTTATTTATTTATTTATTTATTTGAAATACATTATAATTCATTAAAATTTCTTAAAATGATTTTTTTAGTGACTGTAATAAATTAAAAAGTCCATTTAATTAATTAAAGTGTATTAAGTTGCAACATTTTATTTCTCCTCTTTATTTGAATTGATTATTTTGTGTTTTGAGTTGATTAAAATCATTAACACTCAATTTTTAAGTGATTTTGCTTATATAGTTAAGGGATAAAAATCCAATCTTAAAGATTAAAACCACTCAACTTAAAATTTCTTGATAAATAACACTACTTTAATCTTGTCATGGTGTTAGACATAGTTTATTAAAAACTACAAAATCATGAAAATAATCACTAAATAAGAAAAAAGAAATATAGAGTTCTAATAAATATTAGTTAACACGTTACTAGCATTTATTATCATAACTTAGAATATACACCTTGGAAGACTCACTCTAATTAAACATTTTTAATATTCTCCATTTTTTTAATGTACATCCCACAATAACCCCATTGATTAGCAATAAACAATAACCTTTTCAATCTTATCTTAAACTATCGCTTGTTTTTTTTTTTTTTTTTTTTTTGAATCAGCCATCTTTTTTATATATGTTTATATATTAGATATTAATAATTTGTTTAAGTATCAGCTAATCTTATATTTTAATTTAAATACGATATATAGTATACATACCCAAACCTACTTATTTGTAATAAATTTTAATTGTATAAAATATATTTATTTTATATAATATAAGAGCAAATCTGAACTACCTTTCCAAGATTTTAGACGAAAAAAAAGTGAAAACCACACCCTCAAAGTTACCCACTAAAATAACCTCCGAAATTATTTTTTAAATTCGAAAGTGAAGTATTTTGCAACTTGAGAAATATTGTCTAATTCTAATTCCTAAAATTAAAATCCAGTATTTTATATTCTCTTAATGCTACAATAAAAGATATTCAAACAACTTATAAATATTGATTATTTTTTTTAAGAGTGATAATATTTTGACATCACTATTCAATTAAGAAAAAATTATCTACAATAAAAATAAAGTTTTCATCTATACGTGAAAACTAAAAAATTTCTTCTGTGTAATTTCCTGGAGTTACATATACAATTTTGATAAACTAGATAAATGTTTTAGTACCATCAAATAAATGAATTGGACAGTGTTAATAACATAATAGATCATGAAAACAGTAAACAATGAGTTTGTTCACCGTCCCAGCAATTAGTTCATAATAAAATATGAACTGGCTAGAATGTGTAGTAGCTAAGAAATGCCGACGTAGAAACAATCTGGGAGAATTAATGTTATTGATTTGTACATGGGACTGACATTCTTTTTCAAGTAACCATCTCTTTAGACCGTCTGCGTGGTAGCTATGCTTGCATTGCAAAATTCCAATCTTCTCTTGATTTTTATATCCATAAGATCATGTGTCTAAGTATTCCCATTAATAAAAAGTTAAGACATGGGATGATAACTAAAAAAGATTATATAATATTGTGGACCTACAACTAAAAAGAAAAACATAAATTTAAGCCACCAACGTCATCCCACCAACCAGTAGTCCAAAAGAAGAAAGAAATCAAAATTTGAAAGAAATTGACAATATTCCACTGATGGATAACCAAAAATTAAAAAAAAATTAAAAAAATAACACTAACTTTTGAGCCAACAACATCATCCTCACTAATCAAAGAAAACTGAAACAAGGAGAACAAAGACTGACCTCGTTATCAAGTCACAGTTTTCCCAGGTTTCAAAATTAGGATTCCTTCTGAAGAAGAAGGAGGTGAAACCAAGAATGAAACTTTTAACCGGTGTCATTTGTAACATGAATTATTTATAGAGATGGTAATCTATGATGAAAAAGGGAAATCTTTAGTATTAGAGATAAATTCAATTTTTAAAATTTAATTCTAGATATTTACTATATTTGATTTTTCTGTTATTAATTATTATAATTTATCTACTAAAATTGAATAAATGAGAGGTGAAGGAGGTGGAGGGCAGATACTTAATCAAAGGAAATATATATCAAGATTATTCGATCAAATAAATTATTTGATTGTACAAAAAGAAATGTCCAAGATAAAAGATAAGAGTGTATCTATATAATAATGGCTAGACTACCCCTTTCATATCTATATAATTTGGGTTGTTATTCTATTTAATCTTTACATTTAAATCAAATTCTATATAAGTAAATATAGACAACATATTTCTTATACAAAATGGATTACTCACAAATCACAACAAATAAGATAAAATATTATATGTTGGATGTTTTATTTGATATTACTTAGATAAAAAAAGTGATAATAGAATATTTACCCCAATTATATTGTAAAATAGGAATAATTGTAGAATAATTAGTTATGAAAGAAATGTGACGCCCTCCACCTCCAGAAGCATATTTTCTTTTTCTCTCTCCTCCATGCCTCCCTATTCCATTCTCAAAATCTCTCTCCCTTCTCTCTAACTTTTCTCCCTCCATACGTCATCTGTTTTAGAATCTGATCAAGTCCCGCAGTAGCTGAGAATCTTAGGGCCATTTTAAACCGATCAGAATCTCAAACAGAGTAAGTTCATGTTTGACCTAAAGATCTCTTATTCTCTATTTTTCGCTAAGTTTTTGTCATCAATATTAATGGGAACAGTTGAGAAAAGTGTTTCTCTCAACTTGATTAAGGTTATACTAAAAGTTGGTGTTATTTGGAAAACTTGTTCTAGATCCCTAAAGTCGGACTAGTGCTATTTCCTGACCGGAGAAATTGCTAGGAGATCGTTGTCTGAGGTAAAGGAAGCTAGTAACTTATTTTCGTTATTTACTTTCAAATAGAACCCTAGAATAAAAGACTCAGATATATGATTATCAGTGCTCAAGTCTTTCTTGCAGGTCTAACTGATCCTTGAGCACTGATTGGATTTGGTTATTTATTGTGATTTGGTATAATTAATTGAACTGTTTTAAGTAATGATGTTAGAAAGAAATATGTGAGAACATTTTGGTTGTTGTTTGATGAAATTGACGTGTTATGTGTGATAACTGAGTTATAGACTTGTATGTAATCATTTTGGTTGAAATGAAACCAGTGTACTGGGGGTTGAAAGGAAACCAAGGTACCATGGTTACATATGTCTCTATATGCTTCAGTATGATGAAATTGATGT